>MDTC01250957.1_pt1 | contig 59691 bp, 50 predicted proteins | sample 811181 | NCBI WGS metagenome assembly MDTC01 (sample SAMN05326644, study PRJNA326480) | marine metagenome | isolation source: seawater | place: Pacific Ocean: North | collected 2011 | reverse complement strand
TCTACTCGGAGGAGGGCCAGGGCACGCGCATGCACGTGCTCTTCCCCGTCAGCTCCGCGCATGACGTTGTCCGCGAGCGCGCCTGCCTGGGCACGATCCTGCTGGCCGACGACGACGCGGTCGTCCGCAGGTTCGCCATCCGCGCGCTGACGACCGCCGGATACCGGACGATCGAGGCAGAGGATGGCGAGGAGGCCCTGCGCCGGGTGCGCGAGGATCCCGCGATCGACGTGGTCGTGATGGACATGTCGATGCCTCGGATGGGCGGGCTGCAGGCCCTGCGCCAGCTCCGCGAGGCCGCGCCCGGGCTGCCGGTCGTGCTGATGAGCGGCTACTCCGTCGAGACCATGCGCGATCGGATCGACGACGTCATGCCCGACGCCTTCCTGCAGAAGCCCTTCGTCTCGTCGGAGCTGATGCTGATCCTCCGGGATCTCCGCGCTCGCTGACTCCCGAGCCCGTCACAGCCCCAGGGGCCGCGAGCCCTCGAACGCCGCTGCCCTCGACCCGGCGTCGGCCGGGATGTCATCGATGCTGCGCAGGGTGTCGACCACATTGACCCGTGGCGCCCAGCCCAGCTCCCGGCGGATGGCCTGATCGCTGACGATGACCGGGTAGCGGAAGAAGTCCATGAGGTGCGCGGGGAAGGCAGTCTGCAGCTTCGCGAGCACCCGGACCCCCGGATAGGCGAGCCAGGTCGGCAGGGGCAGCGGGCGGGCACCGGACGTGGCGATGGCGCGCGACCACGGCACGGCTCCCTCGCCGGCGATGTTGTAGATGCCGCAGCCGTCGTGGTCGAGCATGCGCACCACCGCGTCGACGACGTCGGACTCGTGGATGAACTGCATCATCGGGTTGAAGCCGATGAGTCGCGGACAGTACGGCCCGCGGAGGAGCACGCTCACCTGGTTGCGCAGGTGGGGGCCGACCATGTTCGCCGGGCGGAGCAGCACGGTCGGCACGTCGCGGTGGCGCCACAGGAAGCTGGTCACGGTGTGGTCCAGCTCGACGACGTCCTGCAGCTCGGGGAAGGTCTGCACCGCACGAAGCGGCGCATCCTCCGCCAGGAACGTCGGGTTGTGAGGATGGGCACCGTACACGTGGAAGGTGCCGAGCACGATCACCCGCCGCAGGCGGTGCTTGACAGAGAGTTCAAGCAGATGACGCGTTCCAAGCACGTTCTGCGTGTAGCGACTCTTGGCCTCCGCCTGGAAGCCTCCCGCGCGCACGCCCAGGTGGATCATCGCGTCGGGGCGGTGCTCGCGAAAGACCTCGGCCACGGTGCGGTGATCGTAGCGCTTGACGTACTCGAAGGGGGCCTGCACGTCGGGATGCGGGCGGCGGCGCACGTCCATGCCGACCACGTCGTGACCCTCGGCCAGCAGCTGGATCGCGGCCAGGCGGGCGAGCTGCCCGGACGCACCGGTGAGCAGGACCTTCATCGCCGCCCCCAGCGCGCGAGCTCGTCCAGCTGGCGCAGCTCCGGACGGGCCTTGAGGCCCCCGTTCACCAGCCCCTGGACCACGTCGCGCACGTGGTTCACCCGCTCCCGGGTGGTCTTCTCCGACTCGTCCGGGTCCCCCTGGAAGTCGATGGGCTCGCCGAAGTGCAGGCTGACCGGGACCGGCAGCGGCACCATGCCCAGCGCCCCGAACCACGGCCAGGTCGGCGTGATCGGGAAGGCCGGCGCGCCGATCAGCCGGCCCAGCCGCCGGGAGCTGGCGACCGCCGGGTAGATGTCGTCGCTGCCCACGATGCCCACGGGCAGGATGGTCGTCTTCGTCTCCAGCGCGAGGCGGACGAAGCCGGTGCCGAAGCTCTGCAGCTGGTAGCGCTTGAACCAGGACTTGCTGATCCCCTTGACCCCTTCTGGGAAGACCATCAGCGACTGGTCGCGGCGCAGCAGCTCCTCCGCATTCGCGGGGTCGCCGACCACCTGGCCGCATCGGGTGAAGAGTGTCGAGAACCAGGGCAGTCCCGGCACCCAGCGCTCGACCATGCCGCGGACGAGCCGGGGCGGGTCGAGGTCGAGCATGAACGCCGTCGCCAGCAGCATGCCGTCGATGGGGATCTGCCCGCCGTGGTTGGCGACGACGATGATCCGCCGGTCGGGAACGCGATCGATGTCGTGCACCTGCACCCGGAAGTAGTCCCGGTAGAGCGGACGCACGATGCGCAGGGTGCGCTCGGCGGTCTCGAGGTTGAAGCCCCACGGGTCGTAGCCCGCGGAGTTCACGCCGACGCTGTCGCGGAGGACCTCCCGCTGGTCCTCCGTGAGCACGTCCTCGCCGATGCGGTCCATCCAGTCGAACATAGGCGGAACCTACCGCAGCCGGAGTTCCCGGCGAGTGCGCCAGCCCACATCCCGCGGGCGCGGGCGATCAGGACTCGCGGCCGTGGGACCGTCCGAGGGCGTAGGCGAGCGCCGCAGCGATCACAGTCAGCAGCACCGCACCCCCGATCACGAGGGCCGCTTCCTGCTCGGCGCCCGCAGCCAGGGTGCGCTCGGCGCGCGGGGCATCGCGCTCCGGTCCTCCGTAGGTCCGGCGCAGGGCCGTGTGCTCCCGCTCGGCATCGCGGGCAAGCAGCGGCAGCGCCAGCACGGACAGGCCCGGCAGGTAGGGCTCGGCGACGATCCGGTCCACGACCATGCAACCGCCGTCGCGCAGCTCGATCGCACGCTCCTGGCGGTAGCTGCGGAACCACAGGGTGGCGCCACGCATGGAGGACCGGCCCGGGTCGACCTGGTCGGGCTCGACGTCGAGGGCACTGCGAATGGTGAGGGCGAGTGCGGCAGCCAAGGGAGCCTCCGGCAAGACACCGCAGATCTCGTAGCGAGATCCCCCGACCGGAGCCAGCCAGCGCCGACCCAGCCATCGCAGTCTTGCACTGCGGCGAGGTGGTGCGTGCAAGGCGAGGAACGAGTCCGAGGGACGGTGGAAACCCCTGAATTGCAAAGTTTTTGCTGAGCGCCCCGCACCTGCATCCATCCCGTCTCGCAAACGATCGGCGTTCGACCGGGATCGGTTCTTTTTGTCAGGAGGTTGTCGATACACTTGCCGAGACGCATGTCCAGCGTTGCGCATTTGGAGGAGCCCGTGCTTCGACTTTCCCCCCCCGCCTCCTTGCTCGGTCTGTCCGTCCTCGCGGTCGCCGCCCTCACCGGCTGCAACCAGGGCCCCACCGCCCCTGGCATCACCCTGATGCCCGACGCGCCGACCACCCTCGATGACATCGTCGCAGAGCGAACGACCGAGGCGACCGACCCGAACAAGAACGACGTGCTCTCCTACGCGTACACCTGGGAGATGCGTGCTCCGGGCGCCGCAGAAGACGCCTGGAACCGCGTGGATGACCTGAACGGCAACACGGTGCCCTCGTCGCGCACCGTCAAGGGTCAGTCCTGGCGGGTCCAGGTCACCGTCTCGGACGGGGCGGAGACCGCGGCGTTCGAGAGCGAAGCCAGTGTGACCGTGCAGAACTCCACGCCGGAGATCATCAGCGTGCGCGTGTCGCCCAACCAGGGTGTGGACACGTTCGGCACGCTGACCGCGTCGGCGAGCGCCTCGGACATCGACGGCGACGAGGTGGAGATCGAGTACACCTGGTACGTCAACGGCACTGCGCTGGACGTGGACGGCAGCGTGCTGTCCGGCGACCACTTCGCCAAGGGCGACTCGGTGCACGTCGAGGCCACCCCGGTGGACGGCGAGAGCATGGGTGAGCCGGTCGCGTCCAACGCGGTCGTCATCCTGAACACCCCGCCCAAGATCGACGGCGTCACCATCACGCCGGAGGACATCTTCGAGGAGTCCGCGGTCAAGTGCGAGGCGGTCGGCTGGTACGACGCGGACGGCGACACCCCCACCGTCACCGCCACCTGGCTGGTCAACGGCGAGGTCATCGAGGGCGTCACCGGCGACCTGACCGGCGACTACTTCGGCAAGGACGACCTCATCCGCTGCATGGGCGCCCCCACGGACGGCGACTCCACGGGCGACGTCGTGGTCAGCCAGGTCGTGCAGGTCCAGAACAGCGGGCCGACCCTGGGCAGCGTGACCCTGTCCCACACGGATCCGACCGCGGCGGACACCGTCACGTTCACCCCGGTCGACGCGGTCGATCCCGACGGTGACACCGTCCGCTACACGGTCGAGTGGTACGTCGACGGCGAGCTGGTCAGCACCGAGAACGAGCTCGCTCCGCGCTCCTTCGTCCGCGGCCAGGAGGTGTACGCCATCGTCACCCCGACGGACGGCGAGCTGGCCGGCGATCCCGTCACCTCCGCCACGGTCACCGCCGCGAACACCCCGCCGGACCTGACCAGCGTCACCCTGACGCCCGAGCTCGCCTACACCGACTCCACCCTCTTCCCGCTGGTCGAGGCCGAGGATCTGGACGGTGACCCTGTCACCTACACGGTCGAGTGGACGGTCAACGGCTCGGTCATCTCCGAGACCGGCAGCGTGCTCGAGGGCGACACCTGGTTCGACAAGGACGACACCGTCAGCGTCAAGGTCAAGCCCAATGACGGCATCGACGACGGCCCGACCCTCACCTCCACCACCATCACGGTGCTGAACAGCGCACCCACCGTGCCGGTCATCGCGATGGACCCCGAGAAGCCCAAGTCGGACGACGACCTGTGGTGCGCGGTCGACGTCGAGTCCACCGACGCGGACGGCGACGAGCTGACCTACACCTTCTCCTGGACCCGCAACGGCTCGGAGTTCACCGACACGGACACCCTCGACTACGAGGGCGACTACGTCTACACGGACTTCACCGCGGACCAGGACCAGTTCAGCTGCACCCTCGAGGTCACGGACGGCACCGACACCGTCGAGACCACCATCACGGTCGACGTCCTCGACTGGGAGGGCCCGCGCGAGTTCACGACCTGCCGCAAGTCCGGCAGCTCGGGTCCGAGCCAGAGCAACTGTGACAGCGCCTACGGTTCGACCACCTTGGACGGCGCAGTCACCGTGTCCAGCGGCATCCAGGCCTGGACCGTGCCCCAGGACGGCACCTTCACCCTGGAGGCGTTCGGCGCCCAGGGCGGCAAGGGCCGCTACGGCTCCTACTACGGCCACCGCGGCGCTCGCGTGCGCGGCGACTTCGACCTGTCCGAGGGCGACACCCTCTACGTGCTGGTCGGCCAGGAGGGCCAGAGCGAGGGCGGCTCCTACGCGGCCGGCGGCGGCGGCGGAACGTTCGTCTTCCTCAACGGGACGTCTGCTTCCGACCTGATCCTCGCCGCAGGCGGCGGTGGCGGCAACGGTTACCACTACTACTACTACAGTGCGTGTGGCGGTCAGAGCGGAGGCACATCGACCTACGCCAGCAGCGGCTCGTCGAGCTCCTGCTACTCCCACCGCAGCTCGGGCGGCGGCTCCTACTACAGCCGCTACTCCGGCAGCACCCTGTACGTGTACGGCGGCGGCGGCGCGGGCATCGACGACTACGGCGACCACTTCCTCAGCAGCTACCGCGCCCACGCGCCGACGGACTCCACCTACCACGGCCGTGGCGGCACCCATCCGTACGCCTACGGCGGCTTCGGTGGCGGCGGCTCCGGCGGCTACATGTACCGCTACTCCTGGGGCTCGCAGTACTACTCCAGCAGCTACGGCGGCGGCGGCGGCGGCGGCTACGCGGGCGGCGGCGCCAGCTACTACCGCGGTGGTGGCGGCAGCAGCTACAACGACGGCGCGAACCAGAGCAACAGCTCCGCGGTCCACAACGGCGCGGGCAAGCTGACCCTGGACCTCGCCGAGTAGCCTGGGCCCCACCTGCGGACGGCGCGCGCCGGACCATGGCGAAGGCGCGCGTCGGTACGCACTCGGGTGCAAGGAAGGGACATCCTGCAGGAGTGACGCGGATCGGGTAGCCCGTGGACGCGTACTGCTACGTACAGGGCTTGTGAGACCACGCGGGATCCAAGACAGCGGCCCCGATCGGTCTCTACACTTGCCGCGTGAGCGAGTGCGTCTTGCGCTCGCACGTGTCTCGTGTGGAGGAGCGCATGCTTCGACTGTCCCCCCAGGCCTCGTTGCTCGGCCTGTCCGTCCTTGCCGCGTCGGCGCTGATCGGCTGCAACCAGCCGCCCACGGCGCCCACCATCGCCATCACGCCGGATGCGCCGACGACCCTGGACGACCTCGTCGCCCAGCGGACGGCCGAGGCGACGGATCCCAACGATGATCCGCTCAGCTACGGCTACGTCTGGGAGCGCCGGGCATCCGGCGCCGCCGAGGACGCCTGGATCGTCGTCGACGATCTCGCGGGCAACACGGTGCCCTCGGGCCGCACCCGCAAGGGCGACTCCTGGCGCGTCAGCGTCACCGTCTCCGACGGCGCCGAGACCGACACCGTGGAGGACGTCGCGCCGGTGACGGTGCAGAACAGCCTGCCCGAGATCATCCGCGTGCGCCTGTCCCCGCTCGCGGGCGTCGACACGTTTGGCACCCTGACCGCGTCGGCCAGCGCCGAGGACGTCGACGGTGACGACATCGACATCACCTACACCTGGTACGTGAACGGCACGGCGCTGGGCGTCGACGGCCCGATCCTGACCGGCGACCACTTCGACAAGGGCGACTCGGTCCACGTCGAGGCCACGCCCAACGACGGCGAGGCCAGCGGAGAGCCCGCCGCCTCCGCCTCCGTCACCATCCTCAACACCCCGCCCCGGCTCGACGCGGTCACGATCTCCCCCGAGGAGATCTTCGAGGACACCGAGGTGCTGTGCACCGCGGTCGGCTGGTACGACGCCGACGGAGATCCGCCCGACGTCACCGCCACCTGGCTGGTCAACGGCGTCGAGGTCGAGGGCGTCACCGGCGCTCTGACCGGGGAGTACTTCGACAAGGGCGACCTGATCCGCTGCAAGGGCGCGCCGACGGACGGCGACTCCCAGGGTGCCATCGTCGTCAGCCAGGTCGCCCAGGTGCTCAACAGCGCGCCCACCCTGGGCGGGGTGGAGCTCTCCCTGTCTGCACCGACGGCGGCCGACACCCTGGCGTTCACTCCGGTCGACGCGGCCGATCCGGACGGAGACACCGTCCAGTACACCGCCGAGTGGTTCGTCGACGGCGCGTCGGTCGGCACCGGCCTCACCCTGCCGCCGCGGTCCTTCGTGCGCGGCCAGGCGATCCATGTGGTCGTCACCCCCAACGACGGGCACCTGACCGGCGAGGCGATCACCTCCGGGTCGGTCACGGCAGCCAACAGCCCGCCGAGCCTCACCGGTGTCAGCCTCATCCCCGACCCCGTCTACACGAACAGCGTCGTGTTCCCCAGGGTCACCGCGGAGGACCTGGACGGGGATCCGGTCACCTACACGGTCACCTGGACCGTGAACGGCTCGGCGGTCTCGGAGACCGGCAGCGTGCTCGACGGCGACGTCTGGTTCGACAAGGACGACACCATCGCGGTCGAGGTCACCCCGAACGACGGCTTCGCCGATGGTCCGACCCTGGCGTCGTCCACCGTCACCGTCCAGAACAGCCTGCCCACCCTGCCCGTGATCGAGCTGGTCCCCGAGGAGCCCACCCCCGGCGACGAGCTGTGGTGCGCCGTGGACACGGAGTCGACCGACGCCGACGGAGACGACCTCTCCTACACGTTCACGTGGACCCGCAACGGCTCGGAGTTCACCGAGACCGGCGAGCTCGACTACCCCGGCGACTACGTCGCGGGAGACCAGACGTTCGACGGCGACAGCTTCGTCTGCACCCTCGAGGTCAGCGACGGCACCGCCATGGTGGAGGTCACCGCCGAGGCCGACGTGCTGATCTGGCGCGGCCCGCGCCAGCTGACCACCTGCGGTCAGGTCGGTCGATACGGACCGTCCCAGTCCACCTGCGACCGCGCCTACACCGGAACCACCCTCGAGGGAGACGTGCTGGTGTCCAGCGGCATCCAGTCGTGGACGGCGCCGCTGGACGGCACCTACCGGATCGAGGCCCGCGGTGCCCAGGGCGGCATGGGCTCCTCCTACTCCACCTACTCCGGTGCCCTCGGCGCCCGGGTCCGCGGTGACTTCGAGCTCTCCGAGGGCGACGTGCTCTACTTCATCGTCGGCCAGATGGGCGAGATCGGCGGCGGCTCCTACGCTGGCGGCGGCGGCGGCGGCACGTTCGTCTTCCTCAACTCGGTCGACGAGGAGAGCCTGCTGCTGGTCGGCGCGGGCGGTGGTGGCAACGGCTACAGCCTCTACAGCGCCAGCACCTGCGGCGGCCAGAGCCCCGGCGTGAACCCTCGGACCGGCTCCTCGTCCTCTTCGGGCAGCTGCTCCGAGGACACCGAGATCACCGCGGGTGAGGGCAACACCTACTTCTACCGCCTGTCCGGCACGACGGACTACTACTACGGCGGCGGCGGCGCGGGCCTCAACTCGGACGGCACCACGATCGACGCGTCCTGGCGGTCCTACAGCCCGCTCGACGAGTCCAACCCGGCCGTCGGCGGAGAGCACCCCTACAACGAGGGTGGCTTCGGCGGCGGCGGCCCGGGCGGCTACTTCTACCGGTACTCGTCGGGCTCGTCCTACACGTCGAGCAGCTACGGCTCGGGTGGCGGCGGCGGCTACACCGGCGGCCAGGGCGGCTACTACCGCGCCGGCGGCGGCAGCAGCTACAACGACGGCAGCAACCAGTCCAACACGTCCAACACCCACACCGGCGACGGCAGGGTCGACATCGACCTGATGGACTGACGAGCGACCGCCGGCCCCGAGGGGGGCGGCGGCGAGCGCAGACGCAAAGAAGGCCGGGCTCCCGAGGGGGCCCGGCCTTCGCCGTTCAGCAGTTCAGACGCCGACTACTTGACGGCGCCTTCCTCGATCCACACCTTGATCTTGGTGATGTCCGACGACGGCAGCGAGCCGCCCAGCGGCATCTTCGAGCCGCTCGACGCGGTGCCCTCGAGCTTGTGGATGATGTAGCTGTCCTCGGGAAGCCCCGGCTCGACGTACGCGGTTCCCGTCGAGGAGGACTTCCCGAAGATGCGGCTGTGGGCCGACGACGCCAGGGACAGACCGCCCGAAGAGCCGTGGCAGCGGGTGCAGTAGCTGTTCCAGATCGGCTGGATGTCCGAGTCGTGGGTGTAGGTCTCCGACCCGACGTCCTCGTCGAACGAGCCGTCGCAGTCGTTGTCCTCGTCGTCGTCCCAGTCGAAGGGGATGTCCGGGTGGATCGCCTTGCTGGTGTCGTCGCAGTCGGTGTTGTCCTCGACCGTGCCCGACGGGGCCACGCAGGACGCCGTGCCGGTGTCGTCCTCGTCGCCGAAGTCGTCCTCGTCGTCGTCCGCGTACCAGGTGGGTGCGTCCACGACGTCCGTGTCCGCGTCGTCCACCTTGCCGTCGCAGTCGTTGTCCTTGCGGTCGCAGACCTCGTCGGCCATCGGGTTGATCGCCGCGTCCCGGTCGTTGCAGTCGTCGGCGACGGAGATGTAGCCGGCGGGCGCCTCGCACTGGACCTTGCGGGTGGCCTTGGCGCCCCAGCCGTCCTTGTCGGCGTCCTCGTACCACTCGCCCGCCTCGCCGGACTCGGCGTCGGCGTCGTCGCAGTCGAGGTCGTTGGCGACGTAGCCATCGGGCACGAAGCAGGCCATGACGCTGCTCTCGGCGTCACCCAGCTCGTCCTTGTCGGTGTCGGCGAACCACTCCTGCTGGTCGGTGATGCTGTCGTCCGCGTCGTCGACCAGCTCGTCGCAGTCGTTGTCGATGGTGTCGCAGACCTCGTCCTCGCCCGGGTTGGCCGCCGCCTCGTTGTCGTCGCAGTCCGTGTTGTCGGCGACGTAGTTGGTGGGCTGGCGGCAGGACAGGGTCGTGACCTCGGCGTCGCCGAAGCCATCGCGGTCGGTGTCGGCGTACCAGGTGCCCTGGTCGGTGACCGAGTCGTCGTCGTCGTCGATCAGCTCGTCACAGTCGTTGTCGAGGAAGTCGCAGACCTCTTCTGCGCCCGGGTTGATGGTCTTCGCATCGTCCCTACAGTCGACGCAGGCTGCGTAGCCGTCGCCATCCTCGTCCGCGTACAGCGGGGTCTCGCCGTCGCAGTTGTAGTCGGTCGGATCCTCGCAGTCGGTCTCCTCGGCGTCCGGGTGGATCGCCGGGTCGTCATCGTTGCAGTCGACGTCCGAGGTGTAGCCGTCATTGTCCGCATCGACCGGACCGATGTCCGTGTCGCCCGTGTCGGTGTCCCCGGTGGGGCCACCGTCGTCACAGGCCACGGCCAGCGCCAGCGGCAGGGCCAGGGAAAGGGCGCGAAGCCATTGGGGAATCGTCGTGCTCATGGGGGGTGCCTCCTCGGTACGTCAAGGTGCCGTCACGCGGGCGATTCCGCCAGCACCGTTCGCTCACCGCCTCCTGTGCCGCCACGCCGCGATTCGGATCACGCGATCGCAGGAACCAGCGGCTAGCCTGGAGGTCTTCCCGCCTTGCCCTGGCAGCTCCCGGAGACCCCATGCGCACGTTGATCGCCTGTCTGCTCGTGTGGGCGGGGATGGTGAGCGCCCCCTCGGCCCTGGCCGACGAGGGTCGGACCGTGCGCTGGACCCGGGCGCCGGACCTGGTCCCCTGGGAGACCATGACCACCTCCGGCGACCCCGGACGGACCCCGGCCTACGATCGTGAGCAGCTGCGCGCGCGACGGGTGCAGATCCGCGCGGCCCTGGACAAGGCCGGTACCACTCCGACCGAGCGCGCCGCCGCCCTGATGGAGCTCGGCGACCTCTTCCGCGACGAGGCTCGCCTCGTGCTCGCCGAGGATGCCGCCGATCCCTTGCGGATCCCGCTCCGCACCACTCCGGCCTGGCTGCAGCTCGAGTTCGCCCTGCGCCAGTACGAAGAGGCGACCGCCACCGACAAGGGCGCGGTCGACGGGGACGGCCGGCTGACCCTGCTCAAGGCCGTGATCGCCCGGCGCCTCGGCGAGGACGACGGCATGGACGACATCACGCAGGTGATCCGCAGCTACCGCGGCACCCCGTACGTGGAGATGGCCAAGCTCGCGGTCGGCGACCACCACTTCGCCACCGGCGACCTCGACGCCGCCCGCCAGGCCTACCGCAGCGTGCGCGGCAACCGCGATCCCGAGCTCTCCGCCTACGCCCGCTACCGCCTCGCGAGCATCCACGCGCGCACGGGCGAGGCCGACAAGGCCAGGGAGATCCTCGAAGAACTGCTGGAAGAGAAGGTGCCGGGCCCGTTCTCGGACATGCTCCGCGACGCGGCGCGCTCGGCGATGGCCAACCACCGCGCCAGCGAGGACGGCCTGCTGGAGCTGCTGCCGTGGCTGCACCAGGCGTGCTCGGTCTACGACGACGCCTGCGTGACCGAGCTGCGCCACGCCGCCGCCGACACCTACCAGGAGCGCAAGGACGATCGCGCCGACGCGTGGCTGCGCACCGTGGACGCCTCCCCGCCGGTCGCCGGCTCCCTCGAGCTGCGCCTGCAGCTGGCCGCGCTGATGCTCTCGGAGGAGGGCTCGCTCCAGCTGCTGGAGGCCGCCGAGGGCGTCTGCCCGCCCGAGCGCAACATGTGCCGGGCGGAGATGGCCCACGCGATCGCCCAGTTCTACGCCGAGACCGGCGATCCCGAGGGCGCGTGGCTCCAGGACTACGTGCGCCTGCCCCGCCTGTCCGACCACCCCGAGGTCCAGGGCCTCATCGCGCGGATCACCCAGCAACCCGGCCGCCCCGAGCCCGAGCTGCTGGCCATGGAAGCGCTGTGCCGGCAGGACGACGACCGCTGTCTGCGCCGCCTGCACCAGCACCTGCGCATCGTCTGGGGCCGCCTGTCCCGCCTGCACGACGCCGCCTGGCTGCACTTCGTCGACGAGGGCCTGCCCGTGCCCGGTCCCCCCGACGCGGAGCTGCGCGCCACCCAGCTGGTCCGCCAGCGCGCCGAGGCCCCCATCATGCTCCGCGAGCTCGAGCCCCTGTGCGCCCGCGACGTGGTCTGCGAGGCCGACCTCTTCGAGATCCTCGTCGGCTACTACGCCGCGGTCGGCCAGGAGCGCGAGGCCAGCTGGCTCATGGCCCTGCGCACCCTGCCCGAGCTCCCGATCGGGGACGCCCGCCGCGAGGTGCTCCGCAAGGCCGCGCTCGCCGGCTCCGACGGGCGCACGATGATGTCGGCGCTGGTCGACACCTGCGATCCCCTCGACGCCCGCTGCTTCTCGACCAACCGGGTCGCCGCCGAGGTCTTCCTCCGCGCCGCCGCTCGCCACGCCGACGCCGGTGACGTGGCCGATCTGGCCGTGCTCCACGCCCGCGAGCAGGATCCGGCCGTGTTCCCGGTCCTGGTCGAGGCCGCCCTCGCCGGAGTCAGCGCCGAGGAGGCCCTCTCCCGGATCGACCAGGCCTGCACCGAGCGCCCCGCCGCCTGCGGTCCCGACGCCCGCGCCGTGCTCGCCGACTACTTCGGCCGCCAGAACCGCTACGCCGACGAGCTCGCCGTACGCCGGGTCGACGCCCCGCCCGACCTCGGGGAGTGGTCCCGCCTGGCCCCCGCCTTCCTCCGCGTCGCCCGCACCGCGCCCACGGGCAAGGAAGGTGCCGAGCGGATCGTCCGCCTCTGCCCGACCACGTCGGCCGACTGCCAGGACACGCTGCTCGATGCGCTGGCCCTCTGGTACGAGTCCCAGGGCCGCAAGAAGGACGCCGAGCAGGTGCGCTCCGAGTAGGTCAGCCGCGCTCTTCGGCCGCCCTGGCCTCGGCCGCGAGGATGAAGCGGGCCAGCATCTCCTCGTGCTTGGCAGCGTCTTCGTAGCCGAGGCGCTCCAGCTCGGCGGTGTAGTGGTGGTCGAAGAGCAGGTAGGAGAGCAGGTCCGACTCGCCGGTGTTGGCCGGATCGGCGAGGAGCGAGAGCAGCGCCCACACCGGGGCCGACACCTCGGGCGGGTGGGCGTGGAACACGGTGCGCGCGACCGAGCCCAGGTCCTCCGACGGGCTGATCCGCAGGATGTCGATCTCACGGACGCCGTGCTCCTCCTCGATGGCCCGGGCGAACGCTTCGCCGAAGCGCTTGCGGCCCCAGCGCACGACCTCGTTCAGGCGCTCCACCGTGCGGATGTCCGCGTCGACCGGGTCCATGAGCAGCGCGTTGATGGTCTTGCCGGCGATGAACGCAAACGTCGGCACGACCGAGCCCTGGATGGCGAGAGGGTGGTGGGCGTTGTCGATCCCGACGACCAGGATGTGGGAGACGCCAGTCTGGATCACCGGCCGCAGCGGCGTGTTCTGGCGCAGCATGCCGTCCACGTGCAGCTGCCCGTTGATGGGCACGGGCTCGAACAGGAGCGGCAGGGCGGCGCTTGCGAGACAGTGCTCGAAGGTGATGTGGCCGCGCTTGACCTGGCTGCCGGGCGCCGCCTCGAGCCAGACGTCCGGATCGTGACTATCCAGGAACAACGTATTGATTCCGGTGTCCAGCTCCGTCGCGGTGACGATGAACGCCCGGGTGTCACCAAACGCGATCGCCTCCCGCAGCTCGCGCTCGGGGAACATGCGCTGCACCATGTCGGCCAGAGGCTCGGCGTCCAGCAGGGCAAAGGCGCCCGACGACCAGAAGCTGTTGTAGACCGTCGCCACCACGTCCTGCGGGCGCACCCGGTAGATCTGCTCGATGGTCATGGTCTGCCACAGGTGCGACAGCGTCTGCACGCGCTCGAGGCTGCGGGCGGCGACGTTCACCCCGTTGAGCGCCCCGACGCTGTTGCCGGAGATGACGTCTGGCCACGGCAGGTGGCCGAGGTGCTTCGGCAGCCGCTCGAACAGGTAGCGCATGACCCCGGCCTGCCAGGCGCCTCGTGCTGCTCCGCCCGCGATCACCATGCCCAGTCCTGCCACGCGCTGCCTCCGTGCGGTCGTCTATTGCGCCGGGTGCGACGACGGCGACCCGCTTGCGGGCGGTCACGTTACGATCGCTGCATGCGGATCCTGCTGCTGGCCCTGCTGTCGACCCCCGCCCTCGCCGCCGAGCCCGACGAGACCGTCCGGGCCGAGACCTTCGTGCCCCGCCCCGTCGCCGGCCACGAGGTGTTCGAGCTGCGCTCCGGCCTGTCCACGGTCGGCCCCGCCGATCACCCCTACCTGTGTGGGGAGCTGCGCCCCCTCAAGCGCTTCTCCATCGAGGCGTGCGGCAACGGCTCGGGCTGGCTGCACCAGGCGCCCATCGCCGACATGGCGCACTTCCGCGGCCGCGGTGCGGTCTGGCAGAAGACCGAGGAGCGCTGGCAGGGAAGTGCGCTGGTCGGACTCGGACTCGCCGAGGTCCAGCGCACCTCCGACCGCCCCGGCTTCGTGCTCGGTGACGAGGGGGAGGGTGCCGTCGAGGCCGCCGGACCGGAGGTCTCGATCAGCGGCCAGGGACGCTACTGGCTCGACGAGCGCGCCTACGCCGTGGTCGATGCCAACGTCGGCGTCGCCTACATGAAGGGCGCACCCAGCGTGATCGGCAAGGGCGGCCCGGTGGTCCCGTTCCTGCTGGTGACGGCGGGGGTCGGGTTCTAGACCCTACGCCACGTCCGACGTGACCCGGTTCCGTCCCCCTGCCTTCGACTGGTACAGCAGCGCGTCCGCCCGCAGGATCAGGTCGTCGAGGCTGTCGGGCTCGCCATCGAAGCCCGCCACGCCGAAGCTCATGGACACGTCGATGTCCTTGTCCCCGTCGACGGTCGGAACCGTGATGGGCTCGCTGCAGACGGCGATGCGGCAGCGCTCGGCCAGGGCGGTGGCCTGCTCGGGGGTGCAGGGGCACAGCAGCGCGAGGAACTCCTCGCCGCCGATGCGACCGAGCATGTCGTTGCGCCGCAGGCAGCGGCCCAGCCGATCGACGACCACGCGCAGGACCTGATCGCCGACGGGGTGACCGTGGGTGTCGTTGACCCGCTTGAACAGGTCGATGTCCATCATGAGGATCGACAAGGGCTGGGACTGGCGCTGGGCGCGGTGCAGGGTCTGCTCGAACAGGTCGAAGATGGCGGAGCGGTTCCACAGACCGGTGAGCCCGTCCTGGGCCGCACGCTCGAGCAGATCCTCGTGCACGTGGCGCAGCTCCTCGTGCAGCTGCTCGACCTCCCGCAGGGCGCGACGGAGCTCGAGCTTGTCCATCGCCACCTCCGCGAGCGAAGACAGCAGCATGCGCTCGCTCTCGGCGAGGTGCCGGGGCCGGGTGTCCGCGGCGACCAGGGCGCCGATCCGGTAGCCGTCGGGGGTGACGAGGGGCGCGGCGGCGAAGAAACGCACGTGAGGGGGGCCGGCGACGCTCGGGTGCTTCGCCGCGATGGGGTCGAGGCGGGCGTCCGCGAGGTAGGTGAGCTCGTCGCTCAGGATGGCGCTGGCGGAGAGCCCGTCCCGACGGCCCATGGCCGTGCGATCGACGCCGCAGCAGCTGATGGACCACATGTCCTGCCGTCCGACCACCGTGAGCGAGGCCAGCGGCACATTCAGGACCGTGCAGACCATCTCGGTGATCCGGTCCATCGCCGGATCATCGTCCGGGTCGACCAGCTCGTAGCGCTGCAGGGCTGCAAGACGGGCGCCTTCATTTTCCGGGACGATCGAGAGCTTCACGGCAGACCTGACCAGGGGGTCACCCCTGAAGTCGGATCGGATCGGTCCGACATGAGGGGATCCGCCGTCGCATGCCATCGCCAGAGCGCGGCTAGAGACTACGAAGATACGCCTCGAGATCGGACAGCTCCGGCTCGGACAGCTGTCCGGTACTGCCCATCTGGCCCTGCGCTGCCGAGTCCAGCACCTCGCGCAGGGTGCCCGCCCGACCATCGTGCAGGTACGGTGCGCTCGCCGCCACGCCGACGAGCGAGCGCGTGCGCACGCCCTTCAGGCCGTACAGGTCGTAGGCCTCACCGTCGGTCAGGTAGGGGCCGGAGTGGCACTCGGCGCAGCCCACGTCGGCCCGCTCGAAGACAGCCCGCCCCCGAGCGACTGCGTCGCCGTCGATCTCGGGCAGGTCCGGCAGCGGGGTGTCCGCCAGGAAGGCCTCGATACGGGACGCGCTCACCTCCCGCAGCGAGTCCGCGCCCATGCGGTGCTGCACGGTGAACTGGGCCTCCGCCGCAACGGACTCGATCGAGTTGGTCCACGTGACGACGCCGAATTCGTCCACCGGGCCCGCCAGCGACGGTGTGTTCCGCGGTCCGTTGAACAGCTCCCAGGTGAGCCCGTCGGTGCGACCCTCGTAGTGGCAGGTGGAGCAGGACACGCCCGCAGCCCCCATGGTCGGGTTGATGGCGCTGTAGAAGAGCACCCGGCCAAGCTCCACATCCGGGTCGAGCACCGACTCGGCGACCCGCAGGCGCGTGCCGGTCTGGCTGTGGGACGTCGGCACGCCCGGGTTGTCCGAGTCCCCCACCTCCTTCTTGAGGTTGCGGCGCAGCTGCCGCTGATCGACATCCGCGACGGTGCGCTCCAGCGCCTCGTGCACGTACACCGCGTTGCGACCGAGGACCGCGACGCCCGCCGGACCACGACCGGTGGTCACGGCGCTGGCCTGGGGGAAGCCGATCCGCTGCTTGCGGATCCAGCCGGCCTTGAACTCGTCGTCGACGTAGAGCACCGTGTCCGACGCCTCGAGGGTCACCAGGAAGCCCTCGCCGTCGGGACCTTCCGCCACGCTGGTCAGGTAGCTCTGGCGCACGACCGCACCGTCTGGGCCCGGAGCCGCGTCGATGATCCGCTGGTTGCCGCGGACCTGGCGCTCCAGCTCGCCCTTGCGATCGACCTTGTAGTGCACGAGCACGGCGTTGAAGCGGTCGAGTCGTCCGGTGACGCCCGCCTGTTTGTAGTAGGGCTGGGACGGGCGGGGCACGTCATAGCGGTCGGCCTGGGACAGCTCGCCCGAGGTGTGGTCGACGTAGAACGTGGGCACGACCAGACGGCGACCATTGGCGGTGAAGATGGGATCGCCGGTGACGCGCCCAGCCAGCTGGACCTCGCCCTGGACGAGCGCGCCGTTGACGTCCGTGAAGAGCTCCGGGAGCGGCAGCACGTCGACCCCGTCCGTCACGAGATCGATCGTAGTCAGCTGCTCCCCGCGCCCATGTCCGGCGACCAGCAGGTGTCCGTCGGGGTGCAGCGCCAGCCAGCGCGGATCCTCCCCCACCACGAAGGTGCGCAGGACCTCCAGGGTGTCCGCGTCGCGCTCCTCGACCACGCCGGCCTGGGAGATGCTCACGTACAGCCGGGTGCCGTCCACGCTGGCGACGATGCCGTAGGGTTCCGGCCCGGTCTCCACCCGGCGTGCCACGTCGCCGGTGCGCAGGTCCACCTCCACGAGGGCCCGCTCCCCGCGCAGGGTCGCGATCGCGCGCTCGCCGAGGACGACCAGGCGGGTGGGCGCCTGACCCACCGCGACCTCCACCACGCCGTTTCGCTCCAGGTTCACGATCGACAGGCTGCCCTCGGTCGCGTTCGCCGCCACCAGCCGCAGGCCGTCCCCGTCCGCAGCCAGGCTCCCGCTCCCGGTGGGCACGATCGGGATGCTGCCCCCACACGCAGAGAGCAGGATCATCGCCGACAACAAGCCGAGCGTGCGCATCGTGGACCTCCTGGAGCCCGCTTGGACGCGCGACGCCGGCACCCCATTCGATCGCTCGCGGAGTTTATTCCCCGGAGTCCGCAGTCTCCGGCACCAGCACGACCTCGACCCGCGGCTCCTCGACCAGGAACTGCTTGGCCAGCTCCTGCAGCTGGGCGGTGGTCATGCTCTCGGCGAGGCCCTTGACGTCGAACAGCTTCGCCGCGGGGGTGCCCCTGCGCTCGGCCGCGAGCAGGCGCTCGGCCCAGGAGGTGATCTGGCGCTGCTCCAGCTCCCATTCGCGCACCATGAGCTTGCGCTGGGTCTCGAGCTCCTCCTCGGTCACGCCCTCCTCCCGGAGGCGGGCCAGCTCCTTCGTCACCACCGCGCGCAGCTCGTCCACGCGGGCGGGATCGCACTGGAACTGGATGGCCTGGACCCACTCGGGCGACGGGCGCTCGGCGAGCCAGCCGTAGACGCCGGGCACGTAGGTGCCGCCGAGATCCTCGCGCAGGGCGTCGCGCAGGCGCACGGACAGTACGCCAGAGAGCGCTTCGAACGCCATTTCCCGCTCGGGGGAGAGGTCGGGCACCGGGTGGTACATGCGCATGGAGAACGAGGCGCGATCGGTGGTGCCGCGGACCACCCGCTCGACGGTGACGCCGTCGGGGTGGCCCACGTCCAGCTTGGGCTGCTCCGGATCTCCGGGCTCGCCAGGGAGGCTGCCGATCCAGCGGGTGACCAGGGGCTCGACCTCCTCGGCGGTCACGTCGCCGGTGATGACGAAGGTCCAGTCGTGCACCGACTCCAGCCGGTCGGAGAGCACCTCGCGGGCCTGCTCCAGGGTGACTGCGTCGATCTCCTCGTTGCTGGGCAGGGTGAAGACGGGATCGTCCTTCCAGAACTTCGCCTCCATCACCTGGCGCGCGGCGTTCTCGGGCACGGTGCGCTGACCGTCCAGCGCCTGCTTGAGGAAGGCCTTGGTGCGGTCGAGGGCCTGGGGCTCGAAGCGGTTCTGGGACAGGCGCAGCCAGGTCAGCTGGAACATGGCCTCCAGCTCGTGGGTGCCGCCGCTGGCCTCGAGATCCTCGGAGAAGCTGCGGATCTGGGCCTGCACGTCGACGTCGCGGCCGGCCATGAGCTTGGCGAGCACGAGCGGCGAGTGCTCACCGAGACCCGACAGGCGAGCGACCGGCAGGGCGACCAGACCCGCGACGGGATCGACCCGGCCCAGTCCGCCCGGGGACGTGCCGACCATGACGACGCGCTCCGGCTGGGTGGTGCGGCGGTCGAACACGACCACGGCCCCGTTGGACAGGGTCCAGCGCACCGCGTCCGTGCCCTCGATGGGCTCGCGCTTCACGATCTCGCCGGCCTCGGGGGGGATCCCCACGAGGGGCCGCTCGATGTTGGTGTCCTGGAGCTTGTGGGGCACGCCAGCAAAGCCGCGCTCGTAGGCGGCGAGCACCTCGGCGTCGGAGATGGGGTTCTTCGCCGGCAGGACCACCTGGATGGCCCGGTTCTCCTCGGGCAGGAGGTTCTCGTCCAGCCAGAGGCTGGCTTCCTCCGGGGTGATCTCGTCGATCATCTTCTCGGACAGCCGCGCCATCTCCTCGAAATCAGGAGCCGGCTCGTCGGTGAGGTAGTGGCGGACCAGCTCCTCTGCGAGCTCACCCGAGGGGGTCTCCCCGCCGGCGGCCCGCGACGCGATCTGCCGCTGGAAGGTCTTCATCTTGCGGCGGGCCCGCTCCAGCTCGGGCTCCTGGATGCCGTGGGTGCGCAGGCGATCGATCTCGATGCAGAGCAGCTCGAGCGCCTCCATCGCCCGGTCCGGCCCGGGAGCGACAACGCTGGCCGACCAGGCCGTGTACGACGGGGTGATCCGCCCGAAGCCCAGGTTGGTGCGCACGACGGCGCCCTCCCCGTCGCGGTTGAGGATCCGCAGGCGGTCCTCGGCGATGATCTGCACGGTCTGCGCGACCAGCCACTCGCGGTAGGCGCGCAGGGTGTTCTCCTCGCGGTCCTCGATGCGACCGAACAGGCTGATCATGGTGCCCGGAGCTTCCGGATCGGCGATCACGCTGACCGAGGGCCTCTCCTTGTCGGGCAGCGTGACCCGGGGCCGCTCCGGCGCGCCGGGCGTGTCCTCCAGCCCGCTGAACTCCTTCTCGATCACCTCCTGTACGTGATCGGCGTCCACGTCACCGACCACGATGACGCCCATCAGCGAGGGCCGGTACCAGTCGTCGTAGAACTCGCGCAGGGCGGGCGCCTCGATGCTGCGCAGGGAGGCCTCGGTGCCGATCGGCGGGCGCGTCTGGTAGACGGAGCCGGCGAAGATCATGTCCAGCAGGGACTCGGTCATGCGCTCCGAGAAGCCCTGACCGGTGCGCCACTCCTCGATGAGCACGCCCTTCTCGCGCTCGACCTCCTCCGGGTCGAAGGTCACGTGGCCGGCCCACTGGGCCATGACCTTGATCGCCTCGTCCACGACCGCCGGATCGTCGGTCGGCACCTGCAGCACGTAGACGGTCTCGTCGAAGCCGGTGCGCGCGTTGATGTGAACGCCGAAGGGGATGCCCTGGCTCTCCAGCCAGCGGACCAGCGAGGTGCCCGGGTAGGCCTCGGTGCCGTTGAAGGCCATGTGCTCGACGACGTGCGCGTAGCCGAGCTGATCATCGCGCTCGACCACCGAGCCCACGTCCACCGCCAGGCGCAGCTCCACCCGGCCCGGGGGCGAGCCGTGCGGGCGCACGAACCACTCCAGCCCATTGTCCAGGGTGCCCGTGCGGATCTCCGTGGCCAGGTCCAGTTCGACGTCGAGGTCCCACTGGCTCTTGACCTCGTAGCCGGCGAGCTGATCGGCCAGGCTCTCGGGCGCCTTGGGCGGCCTCGCGCACGCGATCGCGGCGACGGCCAGGACGACGGAGGCGTGCCGGACCAGCCGACCCACGATGCTTGGCTTCACGATGTCTTCCCCTTGGAGATGGCCCGCAGGAGCGAGCGATCGACGGTGTCCAGGATTCGATCGACCGGGACACCGCCCTCGAGACCGAGGTTCCGCGACGCGCCGTCGGCAGCGGACTCGAGTGCCATGAAGGCCAGGGACACCCCGGCGATCGCGGCGAAGGTCCACCAGCCCGTGGTGGTGACCAGCCCCACCGGGAGCGTCATCAGGTAGAGCGCGGTCAGCGAGGTGGTCGGGAATCCAGCGGGCTCGGGCACGCTGGCACCATCGACCCGGGCCAGCGCCGCGTGCACCTGGTCCAGCTGGGCCTTGGAGGCCGCCGAGCGGGCACTCACCGCATCGAGCGCGACCAGCAGCGGGTCCTCCGCCTGGCGGATGTCGGCGAGGGTGGCGTCGTCGAGGATGTCGTCCAGGGGCTGCAGACCTTCCCGTCCGTATCGGGTGCGGGCGAGACGCAGGGCGGCCAGCACCGCGCTCTTCGAGCTGGCAGGAACCGAGTGAGACAAGGCCGAGAAAGCTGTCCCAAGCTCCACGATAGCGTCATGCGCCCGCTGCCTCCGAGCCTGGCCTGCCAACAGCCGCCCCAGGCCGAGCAGCGCGATGGGCACCGCACCGAGCGCCCAGGGCCAGGGCCCGAGATCGAACCATGACCAGCCGGTCAGCGCCCACAGCAGCGTGACGACCAGCGCCGAGGCCACCGGGAGTCCGACCAGGGGTCCCACCCGCTCGGCGAGAGACGTCCACCCTTCCACGACCTGCACCGGACCTCCAGTCCGCAAGCCTAACCACGGCGGGGGGCCCCTCAAGCCGGGAGCGCCTGCCTCCGACCACCAGGACAGCGGGAAGTCCGCCTTGAGAGAGGTTCCATCCATGGCCCACCGCCACGAGCCCACCGATCCCAGCGCCCTGCTGGACGTCATCGCCCACACGGTCCCCGTGGTCGGGTTCGACTGGGATCTGCTCGACAACACGATCGGGTGGTCCGCGACGACCTCGACGCTCGAGGCGTGGAAGCTGGGCCCGCAGGACACCGGACACACTCTGCTCGAGCACGTGCACCCGGACGACCTGCTGCGCGTGCGTCGATCCCTGCGCGAGCACCTGCGCGGCGAGACCGAGTCGTGCGACCTGTCCCACCGCCGGCGTCACCCCACCCTGGGCTGGCGGCGGGTGCGGGCCTCGGGTCGCGCCGAGCGGGACCGTGACGGCAAGCCCGTGCACCTGGTCGGCGCGCTGTTCGACATCCACGACGAGCAGGCCCACGCCGAGCAGATGGCCGTGCACGCCCGCAGCGACGCGCTGACCGGGCTGCACAACCGGGTGGCGCTGATCGAGACCCTGGAGCGCAGCTTCGCCCGCCGGACCCTGGGCAGCTCCGCCGGCCTGTTGATGGCCGACCTGGACCGCTTCCGCAGCATCAACCGCAGCCTCGGTCCCCAGGCCGGCGATCGCCTGCTGTGCCACGCCGCCGAGACCCTGCGCCGCCTCGCGCCGGCCAGCGCCTTCATCGCCCGCCTGGGCGCCGATCAGTTCGCCGTCCTGCTGCCAGCCGACTGCCAGCGTGAACCGGAGCAGCTGGCCGAGGAGATCGTCCGCGCGCTGGCGCAGCCGATCGACATCGACGAGCACGAGATCGTCGTGGGGGCGAGCGTCGGCGTGCTCAAGCTCGACCACCGCTTCAGCGATGTCGCCACCGCCATGCGCGATGCGGAGAACGCGCTGGGCCGGGCCAAGGACGCCGGGGGAGGCCGCTGGTCACCCTTCGTCGCCGACGCCATCTCCCACACCGACCGCCTCTCTCTCGAGGCCCGCCTGCGCCACGCCCTGGACGACCAGAGCCTGGAGCTGTGGTACCAGCCCATCGTCCAGCTTCCCATGCGCGAGATCGTCGCCTTCGAGGCGCTGATCCGCTGGAACGACCCCACGCTGGGCTGGGTCAGTCCCGGCCGGTTCATCCCGGTCGCGGAAGAGACCGGTCTGATCGTGCCCATCGGCGACTGGGTGCTCGAGGAGGCGTGCAAGACGCTGCATACTTGGCGGGGCACCCCGTCGGGCGCTCACCTGCGCCTGAACGTGAACCTGTCCGCGGTCCAGTTCCGCCAGTCCGACCTGGTGGAGCGCCTCGACTCCCTGCTCGACCGCTACCCGCGCGCCCGGGGCTTCCTGAACCTCGAGCTCACCGAGACCGCCCTGCTCGAGCGTCCCAACGACCAGGTCGAGGTCCTCGAGCGCCTGCGCGCCCTGGGCTGCCAGCTCCACGTCGACGACTTCGGCACCGGCTACTCCTCGCTCTCCAACCTGGTCAAGCTCCCGGTGGACGCGCTCAAGGTCGACCGCGAGTTCGTCATGCGCGCCGAGGATGACCGCAAGAGCCTCGCCGTCGTCCGCATGGTCGCCCGCATGGCCCAGGAGATGGGCCTGTCGCTCACCGCCGAGGGCATCGAGACCGAGGGCCAGGTCCACCTGCTCAACGCCCTGGGGCGCTGCCGCGGCCAGGGCTACCTCTTCAGCAAGCCGCTCCCCGAGGAGAAGGCCTTCTCCTTCCTGGTCGAGCCCATGACGCTGGTGCTCCAGGAGACGCTGCTCCGCGAGGCGGGCTGATCCGCCCGTCCCCTACTCGGGCTTCGGCGGAGGTGGCGGGTGGATCACCAGCCACTCCTGCTCGATGGGCTTGTCGACGATCGTGACCACCGCGGCACTGTCGTACTCGTGCCCCTGGAAGTGCATGCGCACGCGCTCCCCTTCCCAGGTCCAGGGCTTGGAGAACGGCGGCGTGCCGTACTCGGCCTTGAGCGCGTCCAGCAGGGCGAGGCTGTCGCCGGTGCGCACCTCGACCTTCCACAGCCGGTCGTCGAGGAAGTGGTAGCGCACTGCAATCCGCGCCTTGCCCCACTTCTTGTCCTCACCCTCCCGGGAGAACACCGCCTCCCGATCGGCCGTACTGATCGGCACCAGGCCCGTCACCTGCCCGCTGGCGACGCCGAGGGGCACGTCCTTCCAGGCGGCCTCCTTCTCGATGTTCCGAGCGGGACCGCAGGCGAGCAGCAACGTCAGCAGCAGGGTCTGGACCAGGCGCACGGGACCTCCGCCCAGCAGCTAACCTGCCCCCCGAAGCGGCCCGCTGCGCTCATGTGTGCCGTAGCGCGTCGATGGGCTCGAGCCTGGCTGCCCGACGGGCCGGCCAGTAGCCGAACGCCACGCCCATCAAGGCCGAGAACCCCACGGCCAGCAGGATCGTTGGCACATCCAGCACGAAGGGGATTCCGATCGCCCACGCGCCCAGCGCGGTCCCCGCCACGCCGAGGAGCACGCCCAGCACGCCGCCGAAAGCGGACAGGACGACCGCCTCGACCAGGAACTGGACCAGCACGTCTCGCTGCAGCGCGCCGATGGACATGCGAATGCCGATCTCGCGGGTTCGCTCGGTCACGCTGACCAGCATGATGTTCATGATGCCGATGCCGCCGACCAGCAGGCTGACCCCGGCGACCGCAGCCAGGAAGAGCGTGAGGATGCCCGTGATGGAGCCGATCATGTCGGCGATCTCGCCGGTGTCCTGCACGGTGAAGTCCCGAGAGCCCTCGTCCTGGACGTGCCGGCGCTCGCGGAGCACGGCGTCGACACCCTCACGAACCGCGGTCATGTGCTCGGAGCTGTCCGCAGACACCAGGATGGCGTTGACGTCGGAGTTGCCCGCGAACCGGCGCTGCACCGTCGCGAGCGGCATCCAGATCAGGTCGTCCAGGTCCATGCCCATCGTGTTCTCGCCCTGGGCCGCCAGGACTCCGGTCACGGTGCAGGTCACGTCGCCGAGGCGCAGGTCCTCGCCGAGAGGGTCGTTACGTCCAAACACATCCTCGACGATGGTCTCACCGACCACGCACACCGCCGCCCCGGAGCGCTCCTCGCTCTCGGTGAAGCCGCGGCCCCGATCGATCTCGCGCGCCATGACCTCTGCCCACGCTCGGGTGGAGCCGCGGACAGACGTCTGGAGCTCGTGGCCGCCCCACACAGCGGTGACATTGGCGGACACCTCGGGCGCCACCGCCGCCACGTGGCGCACCTGGCGAGCGATCGCGTCGGCGTCGGCCTGGCGGAACGGGCGCGCGCCGACGAACCCACGGGGGCCGTCATCGACGCCGGGCTGCGCCATGATCAGGTTGTTGCCCATGCTCGCCAGGTCGTCTTCGATGGACCGGGTCGCGCCGGTTCCGAGGCCGACCATGGCGATCACAGCGCCCACGCCGATGAGGATGCCCAGGCTCGTCAGCGCGGTACGGGTCAGGTTCCGCGCCAGCTCGCGGACGGCCATCTGCAGGGCCAGCCAGATCCGGATCATGATGCCACCTCCTCGGGGGTCACGCCGCCCAGCGGATCGACGCGGCCATCGCGGAACCACACCGCGCGGCTGAAGTAGTGGAGCAGCTCGGGCTCGTGGGTCACCATCAGTACGGTCACGCCGCGATCGGCGTGCATGGTGGCGAGGAGCTTCATGATCTCGTGGGTCGTGCGGGTGTCCAGGTTGCCGGTGGGCTCGTCGGCCAGGAGCACATCCGGCTCGTTGACCAGCGCCCGGGCGATCGCGACACGCTGCTGCTGACCGCCGGAGAGCTCATTGGGGCGGTGGTGGGCGCGATCGGCGAGTCCGACCGACTCCAGGGCCGCCAGGGCGCGGGCTCGGCGCTCGCGGGCTGACACGCTCCGGTAGATCAGCGGGAGCTCGACGTTCTCGAGCGCCGTGCTTCGAGCGAGCAGGTTGAAGCCCTGGAAGACGAAGCCGAGGTACTCGCGGCGGAGCAGCGCACGGCGGGCCTTGGACAGGGTCGTCGTCTCGACGCCGCGGAATCGGTACGACCCGGAGGTCGGCAGATCCAGGCAGCCGAGCACGTTCATGGTTGTGGACTTGCCGGAGCCCGACGGGCCCATCAGCGCGACGAACTCACCGCGCTCGACGTCGAGATCGACGCCGGCCAGGGCGCGCACGCGGGCGTCGCCCATGCCGTAGACGCGGGTCACCGAACGGAGCTGCAAGAGGCTCATCGCGCACCTCCGTCGTCGACGATCACGAGGTCTCCCGCGGACAGCTCGCCGGTGACGGACACCCGCTCGCCGTCCTCGCCCAGGACCTTCACCGAGCGCGCGAGGGGACGCCCCGCCGACAGCACGAAGACGTGCTGACCCGCGGGAGCGTCTGCATCGGCCGGCAGGTAGGACAATGCCTCGATGGGCACGAGCACCCCGGAGTCGATGCGCCCGACCTCGATCTCCGCGGTCGCGGTCATGCCCGGGCGGAGCACCAGCTCGGCGTTGTCCAGCCGAAGCTCGGCGTCGTAGGTCACCACGGTACCCTCGGGTTCGGGGGCGATGGCCACGCTCCGAACACGGGCTTCGAAGCGCCGATCGGGCCAGGCGGACACGGTGAAGGTCGCCGGCTGCCCCTCTCGTACACCACCGATGTCCGCCTCGTCCACGCCCACCTCGGCCTTCATGGTCGTCAGCTCGGACGCGATCTCGAACAGCGGCGTGGCCTGCATCGCGGACACGACGGTCTGGCCGGGATCGACGTAGCGCTGGGTGACAACGCCCGCGATGGGCGAGACCACGACGGTGTCGGCGAGATCGTCCTCGGCGGTCTCCAAGCTCGCTTGCGCCTGCTCCAGACCCGCGACGGCCGAGGCGACAGCCGCCTCACGGTTCTGCAGGGCAAACGCCGCATCATCGGCCTCCGCGCGGGTAGCCGCACCCTTCGCGAGCAGTCGGGTCGCCCGATCGGCGTCGCGCCGGGCGCTGGCCAGATCCACGCGCGCCTGGGTCAGCGCGGCCCGCGCCGAGGACACCTGGGCCCGGGCCTTGGCCACCGCGTTCTCGAAGGACTCGGGGTCCAGCCGCGCCAGCTCTTGTCCGACCTCCACCCGGTCATTGGCGTCCACGGACACCACCAGCAGTCGACCGGACAGATCCGATCCCACCTCCACCGTGTCCAGCGGCTCGAGCCGTCCGATGGCGGTCACGCCCTGGACGAGGACGCCATCCACGGCAGCCACGGTCTCATAGGTAGCACCTGCACTTCCGAGCAGGGCCCAGGCGGCCGTGCTTCCGCCCAGCAGGGCCGCGAGTCCGAGGACGCCCAGGACCAGGAGGGTTCGGTGGCGACCTGGCGGGTCGAGTGCGTCCAGCACGTCGGGATCGGGCGTGGTGTCATCGGGGAGTGTCTTGGCAACGGCTGCGGTCTGGCCCATCGGATCCTCCAGGGTGGGACAGCCCTGGAGTAGGTCCAGACCGTTGAGGAAGTGTGGAGGCGGAGGAGTTCGATCCCTCCACGATCCCTCAACATCCGGGGGCGAGGTTCTGGGCGGAGGTCGAGATGCAGTCCCGTTCAATCCTCGTGTTCCTGTCGCTCCTGTTCGCGGGGACCGCCCACGCCCAGACGCCCATCACGCTGCCGGAGGCGCTGGCGCTGGCCAGCCAGCAGGCCCCCGCGGTCCGTCGCTCTGCCCTCGCGGTCGACCACGCCGACGCAGGGATCCGGGAGGCCCGCGCGGTCACGGACCCGACGCTCTCGGCAGATGCGAACGCACAATCCCAACAATCGACCGGCTTCCTGGCCGGGACCCCGCTGGACACCCACACCAGCACGCTGGACCAGGGGCTGACCCTTGCCGGCACGAGCACCGTCGGCACGACCTGGGAGCTCTACGCCGACCTCGACTACAACGACTCCACGTCGGTCTCCCAGCTCTTGGGCGGCGAGCAGAAGCAGTCCTACTGGACGTCGACGGTGGGCGTGCAGGTCAAGCAGGACGTCCTGGCCCCGTGGAGGAGCGCGCCGGGCGCGGTGGCAGTCCGCCAGGCCGTCGAGCGGCGCGACCAGGCGAGCCTGGACCTGCTGGGCGTGCGCCAGGACACGCTGACATCGGCGGCATCGGCCTGGTGGGAGCTGAGGCTGGCCCAGGATCGGCTGGCGCTGGCTGAAGCCAGACTTCGCACCCTGCAAGCTCTGGAATCTCGAACTGAAGCACGGGTCGAGGAGGGTCTGGTCGAGGCGCTCGAGCGCGACCGGGTGACCGTGGATCGCCTGCAGGGGGCGCGCGAAGTGATCGCCGCGCGCGACGCGCTGGACCGCGCGTCGGACACGCTGGCCGTGCTGCTCGGGCTTCCCTTGGAGGAGAAGCTGGTCCCGACCGGTGACGGCGTGCTGGACGGGGCGGAGACCCTGGACCTGGAGGCGCACCTGGCGTGGGCGCGAACCGGAAACGTAGACCTCGCGAAGGCGCGTCTACAGCGAGATATCGCGCGCTCGAGCCAGCGGGATGCGAGGCAGGCTCGTGCGCCCACGCTCACGCTCATCGGCACCGGCAGCGTGGGCAGCCTGGAGACAGATGTCGGCGACGCCATCACGGGCCTCGCCAAGGAGAGCGCCTTTCCGACCTACGGCGCGGGACTGCAGTTCGCCGTGCCACTGGCTGGCCGCGCGGCCGCCGCCCAGGTGGATGCTGCGGGTGCCGAGGTGGTGCGCGCAGATCTCCTCCTGGAGGACGCCGATCGCCAGGTGGAGAGCGAGGTGCGAAGTGCCGTTCGGAGCGTCATTTCCGCGAGGGAGGACGTGGAGCTGGCGGCGGCGCGGGTGGCGGTGGCCCGCCGCACGGAGGACGCGGAGCAGGTCCGCGTGGAGGAAGGCACCAAGCGACTGGACCAGCTCCTCGAAGCCGGAGAGGCGCGCCAGTCCGCCGAGCTCGATCACCTGGACGCCGTCATCGCGCTGGCCCGAGCCCAGCTGGAGCTGCGAGCCCTCGAGGGCGCCCTCACCGCGCCGGAGCCAGTACGATGACCACCGTGGAACCGCTCCCGACCCGTGCTCGCCCCAAGGTCCTCGTCATCGAGGACGATCTGTCTGTGATCCAGGGCCTCGTCACCGGTCTCTCCCGCGCCGGGTTCGACGTCACCATCGCCATGGACGGAGAGGAGGGCACCCGGCTCGCACTGGAAGCGGCGCATGAGGTGGTGGTGCTGGACCTCATGCTGCCCGGCCGCCACGGCCACCAGGTCCTCGCCGCCATGTCGGGTCGGGTCTCGACCCCCGTCATCGTGCTGTCTGCCCGGTCCGAGCTCACGTCTCGCCTGGAGAGCTTCCGCCTGGGCGCGGTCGACTTCGTGCCCAAGCCCTTCTGGATCGAGGAGATCGTGGCCCGCCTGCGTGCCCGCCTGGCGTTGCCCGATGAGGTCCCCCACCGCTGCGTGCTGGTCGGCTCGGTCGAGGTCGACCTGGACGCACGCGACGCCCGTCGCGACGGCGCGTCCTTGGGGCTCACGGGCCACGAGTTCAACGTGCTGGCCTGGCTGGTCGAGCGCCCCGGACGGGCGGTTTCCCGCCGACAGCTGGCCGAGGGCGCCCTGGACGAAGAGGGCACGCCGCAGGACCGCACCGTGGACAGCCACCTCTCTCGGGTGCGGCGCAAGCTGGGTGATGACGCCGTGCACATCAAGACCGTCTGGGGGATCGGCTACCGGTTCGACCCGGAGGCCCGCTGATGTTCCGCGCCATGCCCACCCGCATCCTCCTGGGTGCGCTCGTCTCCGCGGTGGTCGCGGTGATCCTGGTCATCATGAGCGCGTGGGTCGCGGTGGAGACCTACCTCAGCGCTGCGGACGGCATCGCCCTGCCGGCGGAGAGCGTGCAGGCCTGCCATGCGGATCCCGCGGGATGGTCGGAGCACACCCTGGGTGCCGTGTTCGCGTACGGCTACGATCGACAAGGAACCTCGCTGAATCCACAGGCCTTCCCTCTCCCGGAGGGCGCTGCTGCCGTGGCCCTGGCCAAGGGCACCTGGACCGGCGACCAGGGCGACGCCCGCCTGACCGTCCGACGCACGGGCGATGGCGGCCCCTGCGCACTGATCGCCCTGTCGTTCCACCCACCGATGGAAGGTGTGGTCGCTCCCGCGATGCTCACCCTGCTCGCCGGCATCGCCATCACCGGCATCGTCGTGCTCGTGCTCCAGCTCGTGTTCACCGTGCGCCCCCTGACGCGCCGGATCGCCCGCCTGCGAGTGTCCGCAGCGGACGTGGGCACTGACGCGTTCGCTCCACCGGTCGATCGCGTCCGCGACGACCTGCACGCCATCGCCGACGTGCTCGAGCGCTCGCACGCCCGCATCGTCGCCGATCGCGAGGCCCTCCAGCATCGAAACGAGGCCTTGGAGCGTCACCTTGCCGAGATCGCCCACGATCTCCGAACGCCGCTCGCATCCCTCCAGCTCGCCGTCGGCGAAGCGGCTGCGTCCAGCCCGGGTGGCGTCGGGACACCGATGGATCGCGCGGTGAGCGACGTCGCCTACGTCAGCCAGCTGGTCGACAACCTGCACCAGGCCACGCGCCTGCGACTCGGCCTGTCGCCTGCCGAATCCGACTGCGACCTGCACGACATCGTCGAGCGCCTGGGCTCGCGTTTCGCTGCACTCGGGCGCCAGCGCGACGTGTCCGTCGACGTCTCCGTACCCGACGATCCGGTCAAGGCTCGCGGCCTGCCGGACCTCGCGGAGCGCGCCCTGTCGAATCTGGTCCACAACGCCGTGCTGCACGCTCCCAGTGGCGGTCACGTGGCCGTGCTGCTGGACGCCGACGACACGACGTTCGAGCTGACCGTTGCCGACGATGGTCCTGGGGTGCCCGAAGCCCAGCTCGCGTCGTTGCAGCGTGCCACGTTCCTCGAAGGCAACGTCCGCCCGCGCGGGACCGGCCTGGGTCTGGTGATCACCAACGAGGTCGCCCGACGGTCGGGCTGGGTCGTGGAGTTTGCGCTTCAAGAACCGACCGGCCTGCGGGTCACCGTCCGCGGCGAGAGGCGGCCCTGATCCCCGCCCCCACCCAGCCCCCGCCCCTGCGCCTGCAGCGCCCCCTGCCGGCCTGGCGCTACGTGCCCGGCGAGGGTCCCCACCCCCGCGACTGCGACCACGGCGGCGCGGGACTGTCGCCCGAAGATCCGCCAGATACCTGCATCCTGCGCGGCCTGGACCTGCTGGAGCACCGCTACTTCTGGGCCTGCCACGAGGCGCTGGAGCAGGCGTGGAAGGCGCTGCGGCACGGAGATGATCCGCGCACGCCGGTGCTCGTCGGGCTCATCGCGGTCGCCGCGTGCTGGCTGCGCCGCCACCAGGGCAATGTGCGCGCCGCGGAGGTGCTGCTCGCCCGCGGAGAGCGCCTGCTCGCCGGTCCACTGCCCGACGGCATCGACATCGAGGCGCCTGCACTCCTGGCCGCCACCCGCGCCTTCGTCGACACGGGTGTGTGGCCTCGCTGATCAGCGCTTGCGCAGACCGACGTGGTTGTCGATCTCTTCCTGGATCTGGCTGGGCGCATCGCCGTTGTAGACGACCAGCATCTGGAGGTGGTGGTAGCTGTCCAGCTCCAGCTCATCGAGCTCGATGGCGAAGCTCTGGGGACTGCTGCGCACGACCTTGCCGTGGCCGCGTATCACGAGCGGCTCGGGACCGTCGCCGAACACGATGGCGACCTGACCCTCGGTGTCCAGCTCGGGCTGGAGCGCGCTGCGCACGGCAATGCCCTTCATCGACAGATCGAGCACATCGCCGACCGCCGTCGTGCCGTCGGGCAGGTCGAGGCTGGCGGTGGCCCGCAGGTTCACCCGCGAGAACTCGCGCTTCTCGGCGGCGTCCATCACGCCGCCCGGTGCGCGCGGCTCGCCTGCAGCGTCTGGTCGAAGGTGGAGGTGAGATCGGCGAGGCGCGCCGCAGCCTGGGCGACGTGGCCGTCCCGGCAGGCGTGCTCGATGTCCGCCGCGATGGCCGCCACCTGATCCGCGCCGACGTTGGCGCTGGCGCCCTTGAGCGAGTGGGCCTTGCGGGTGCCACCCAGGGCATCACCGGCCTTCAGCGCGTCGGCGAGGGCGTCGAGGTCAGCCTGTGCAGTGGACTCGTACATCTCCAGGATGTCCCCGATCATCGAGGTATCCCCGCCGAGGGCGATCTCGAGGCGGGACAGGTCCAGAAGGGCTGGAGCGGGCATGAATCCTCCAGGGTTCACATGGGCTATCGGCGCGGCAACATCTGGCTTGAGTCAGCGGATCCGGTAGCGTACCGGCGCAGGAGCATCCATGGCATCGACATGGCCGAACACCGCGGGAGCCGCCGCGCTGGCCCGATCGTACCGCGCCGATCAGGCCGATCCACGTGAAGTGGTCGAAGAACACATCGCTCGTATCGACACGTGGAATCCAACGCTCAATGCCGTCGTCGCACATCGCTTCGAGCGCGCCCGCGCGGAGGCCGAAGCGGCGGCGGCGGCGCTCCGAGAGCCCGGTCCCCACCCTCCGCTCCTGGGCGTGCCGGTCACGATCAAGGAGTTCCTCCGGGTCGAGGGCATGCCCAACACCGCCGGGCTCGCCGTGCGCCGGGGCACCATCGCCGACGACGACGCCGTCACCGTCGCCCGCCTGCGCGCCGCGGGCGCCATCGTGCTGGGCGTCACCAACGGCCCCGAGGGCGGGCTGTGGGCCGAGACCACCAACAAGGTCTACGGGCGGACCAACAACCCGTGGGACCCGACCCACACCTGCGGCGGATCGTCTGGTGGGGAAGCGGCGATCCTCGCGGTCGGCGGCGCGGCACTGGGTCTGGGGAGCGACATCGGCGGCTCGGTGCGGATCCCCGCGGGCTGGAGCGGGATCTGCGCCCACAAGCCCACCGGCCGCCTGGTGCCGACCCACGGCCACACGCCCGCCAACCCGAGCCCCTACCTGTGCGTCGGCCCGATGGCCCCGCGGGTCGCGGATCTGGCGCTTGCCTTGCCGATCCTCGCCGGCCCCCACCCCGATGATCCGACCGCGGTCGCGATGCCGCTCGGCGATCCGGCCGCCATCCGTCCGGACCAGCTCACCGTGCTGCTCCCCGAAGAGCCCCTGCGCCAGTCGACCGCTGACGTGGTCGCCGCGACCGAGGCCGCCGCCACTGCCCTCGCCGACGCCGGCGCCACCGTCGAGCGCGTGTCCCTCCCCCCGCTCGCCCACGCCTTCAACATCTGGCTGTCGGCCATGGCCACCGCCGGCTTCCCCTCCTACGCCGAGGTGCTCGGCGACGGCGAGCCCGCCCCCATCCTCTCCGAGCTCGTCCAGGCCCTGGTCGGCGGCGGACGCCACACCATCCCGCCTCTGCTGGTCTCCCTCACCGAGACCCTGTCCGCCCGCCTCCCCCTGGTCGACAAGCAGGCCCACCTCGCCCGCCGCGACCAGCTCGCCGCCGAGCTCGACCAGCGCCTCGGACCGCAGACGGCGCTGCTGGTGCCGACCACGCCGCGGGCCGCCCCGCGACACAACGGCTTGCTCCTGCACTTCTCGTCGACCGGGCTCTGTGGGGTGTTCAACGTGCTCGAGCTGCCCAGCACCCAGGTGCCCGCCGGCACCAGCGGCGGCCTGCCGGTCGGGGTGCAGCTGGTGGGCGGCAAGGGCATGGACCACGTCTGCCTCGCCGCGGCCTCCGTCGTCGAGGCGGCCACCGGCGGCTGGCGCCCTCCGGAGCGACCGAGCTAAGCCGTACGGACGTTCCGTGACGGACGCCTCCGGACCTCGGGGCTACGCTCCCTCCATGCGGATCCTCGCCCTGGTCCTGGCCGCGGCCGCCCTGCCCGGCTGCTACACCGACTGCCACCCGAAGGCCCGACCCAGCCTGTCCATCGGAACGGGAGAGTTCGCCTACGAACCACTGGATCCGGCGGATCCCACCTGGACGCTGGTCCACGGCCCGCAGGGCGGCTGGCACGTGCTGCTGGGCTTCGAGGCCCACGGGCTGGACGCGACCAACGTCGTGGTGGCCGAGACCCGCGGGTACATCGACGACGAGCTGGTCGCCGCCAACGACTCGGCCTGGCTCGCCTTCACCTGCGAGGAGGCCTCCAGCGCCGAGGCCGACGACTACGCGTCCAGCCTGCAGGCGAAGAACCTGTTCCTGATCTTCAACGTCGAGACCCACTGCGGCCTCGACGGACAGATGCTGCACGTGGAGGCCACCCTCCCCGACAGCGACGGGGAGCCGGTCACGGCGAGCATGGACGGCCGGATCGTGGATCCCGAGGCCGGGGCGTGTGAGTGACGGACCACCGTTACAACTCCTTCCTCCGCGAGCCATCGGACAGGTGAAGCTGTCTCGGGGGAAGAGCGCCCCCCCGTGAGGCGTCTGTGCCTGTCCCGGAGGTCGACCTGCAACCCAACCTGCCCCGTCCCGCGTTCCGCGCCGGCCTGCGGTTCCTGACTGCGCTGCTGGTCGTGCTCGGCGTGCTGGTGCCCGGCCTCGCCCACGCCACGACGGTCGCGGTCCTGGAGTTCGACAAGGGCGCTGCCGGCGAGGCGTATGACGGGCTCGGCAAGGCGCTGGCAGGCATGATCGTCAGCGACCTCGCCGGCGTCGACCAGCTCACCCTGGTGGAGCGGGATCGCCTGGACGAGATCCTGGCCGAGATCGAGCTGGGCAAGACGGAGCTGATCGACCCGAAGACGGCGGCGAAGGTCGGAAAGGGCGCGGGCGCGGAGGTCGTGCTCCTGGGTTCGTACAGCGTGGTGGAGGGCACCCTCGCCCTGGACGCGCGGCTGGTCGACGTGCAGAGCAGCAAGGTGCTGGAGGGCGCGACCGCCAGCGGGGCGGTGGCCGACTTCGTCACCGTCGAGAAGGACCTGGTGGAGGCGCTGATCGCGGAGCTGGACGTCACCCTGGACGGCCGGACCCGCCGCACCCTCTACAGCAACGTGCCCACCGAGGACTGGGAGGCGTTCACCGCGTTCTCCCGCGCCCGGGCACGCGCCAGCGAGGGCGAGCTCGAGGAGGCCCGCAAGGCCTTCGAGGAGGCGCTGGCCAAGGACCCCGCGTTCACCGAGGCCGCCACCGGGCTCGCCAACCTCAACGCCCTCATCAAGCAGACCCGCCAGGCGGACCGCGAGACCTTCACCAGCCGCTACGACGAGGTCGAGAACGCGGTCCTCGCGAAGGTTCCCGACGTCCGCACCCGCAAGAAGTCCGACCCGTGGACCCTGGACCAGCTCACCGAGATGGCGGTGCGCTTCACGGTGCTCCACAACCGGCAGCGCCACTGCGACCGCTACGCCGAGATGATGCACTACCTCGACCTCGTGGAGTGGGACCCCAAGACCCACGAGGAGGGGCTGACCCCCAAGTCCGCGTTTGGCTACTCCTACGGCAAGAAGGCCGAAGCGCTCGGCATCGAGCGGTGGTCGTCGGAGGTCTGGCACCCCGAGGAGGTCGTGCACGACTCGCCGAGCTCCCGTGAGGGCGCCCTGTGGCGTGGGGTCGAGGAGTACCTCTTCGACCGGTTCGACACCTGGCGCGATGACGACGACTCCGGCGTGTTCGTGAGCCTGGTCGCCTGCTATCCCGAGCCGGCGGTGGTCAAGGAGCTCGAGCGCTGGCGCAAGTCCATCGTCAAGCACGGTCTCATCGAGCGACCGGACGATGACGAGTACACCCTGCTCGAACAGGTCGACCTGCTCGAGGCGTGGAGCGATGCCCGGGACGGCCGCATGACCGACCGCAGCCAGACGCTGCTCGCAGACCTGGTCGCGCGCTTCCCCGACCCCGAGGATCCGCTCCACCGCAAGATCCTGCGCGACGTCGAGAACATCACCCGCCGGGCGGACAACGCCGACCGCGACAACGCCAGCCTGCTGGGCCTGTCCCGGGACACCATCCGCGAGCGCCTGCTCGCCATCGACGAGGGCAAGAAGCCCTTCACCCGCGACGGTCAGCCCTGGTGCGGCCCCGGCTTCGACAACTCGTTTCAGAAGGAGGCCCACCGCATCCGCCTCAACTGGGACGAGGAGATCGCAGAGCACGACAACGAGTTCTGGGCGACCGCCCGCGCGGCCCAGCTGGTGCGCTCGGTGGGCGACATGGGCTGCCTGCAGGGGGTGAAGGCCCGCTACACGTCCTGGGACGACGTCGTGCAGCACGCCAAGACCGCTCGGACCCGCAAGCACCCGACCAAGTTCGACGAGCGCCTCTGCACCCCGACGCTCGACGGACTCGACACGACGATCAGCAGCCCGATCCCCGACAACATGCAGGGCATGATCACGTTCAACACGGTGAAGATGCTGCACCATCTGCACCAGACCCGCTGCCTCGTGGAGGCAAGATGATCCGCATCCCGACTGCTCTCTCCGCCGTCATCACCCTCGGCGTCACCGCCCTGTGTGCGGTCCCGGCCCACGCGGGCGAGGCCGCCCTGGTCACGCTGTCCAGCGGCGACGTGAAGCTGAAGGAGGCCGAGGCGCCGGCGGCTCCGTTCGTGCTCGACGAGGGCGCGAGGCTCGAGCTCGGCGATGGCGCGACCGTGGTCGTGCTGCACGAGGGCACCGCGACCCGCCTGCGTGGACCGCGCACGGTCGCCCTGTCCGACCTGCACGCCGCGAGCACCGGAGCGACCGCCGGCAGCCGCGCCGCGCTGTCCGCCGTCATCTCCCGCGACGTCTCCTTCGCGAAGGCCGGGGCCAGCCGAGGCGACGATCTTCAGCTGCAGCGCCCGATCCCCGGCGGCACCGTGCTCGCGCCGCAGGGCTTCACCTGGCACTGCGACGCCTGCGGGACGCAAGATGTGGCGGTGTACGACTTCATGGCCGATACCGTCGCCTGGTCCGGCAAGGGCGACGGCAGCCTCGCCTACGCCGGTCCCGAGCTGAAGCCCGGCCCGTACCTGGTTCGGATCGGCAGCCGGGAGTTCAGCTTCACGGTCGCGGACGCCAAGGCGCAGGAGCGCGTCAAGCAGGCGCGGTCCGCAGCCGATGAAGCGAGGCAGGGACTGGAGAAGCAGGGCGTGAACGACGTGGCCGCACTGGTGAGCATCCCCGCCGGAGTCTACCTGCGCTCCGGCATGCCGAGCGAGGCGCTCTGGCTCGTCGACAGCGCCCTGGCTGCGCACCCCGACGACGCCGCCCTGAAGGACCTGCGTGCCGACTACGAGCGCCAGGCGGGGCTCGCGCGACCGTGAGCGACCCGGGCGGCGAGGGGGGCAACGGCGGCGACCCGCGCACGCGCGCTGGGGCCCCGCCCCGCAAGTCGGGCGAGCGGAAGTCTGGCCCAAAGCCCAGCTCGAACGCACGCAGACCGACCGAGAGTCCCCCGCCCGTACGCCCCGCCGCCCCCGACGGTCCCCCGCCTGCGCTGAGGCCCCGGGGCGCGGACGCGACGATCCCGCTGTTGCCGCCCGACCCCAAGCCGCGCATGCGCACGCCGGTGCCGGACCTGGCGCGCTCCGGCCGCACCCCGGACCCGCCCCGCACGGTCCGCAGCCCGCCGCCCGAGCAGGCGGCCCCGGCCAGGCCCCCCGCCGTCGACCTCGCGTCCGACGCCCCCCAGCCCGAGCGCCCGCCGACCCCGGCCGCGGCCCGCCCGGCGCCCCCGCTCGACGGCGGCCCGCGACTCGCAAGCGATGACGAGATCCTGGACGGGCTGGGGGAGTCGATCTCCCCGGACTTCGTGCCCGACGGCTTCGGCGAGGTCGAGCCCGCCCCCAAGCCCACCCCGGTCCGCCGGCGCGGGTTGCTGGCCCGGTGGCTGAGTCCGCCCGAGGATCCCGAGCCCGGCCGCACCACCTCGCGCCTGTCGCGTCACCTCTCCTACGAGATCGTGGTCGTCGCGGTCACCTTCTTCATCGCCTCGGTGCTGCTGTTCACCAGCTTCGACGGCGAGATCGGCGATGCCTACGTCAAGGGCCGCGAGCTCGTCGGCGGCTACCCGGCGACCACGTCGGGTCAGGTCACGCTGGTGACCGTCGGCGAGGAGGCGCTCTACCTGTGGGATCCGGCCAGCGGGCCCCCGGAGATCACCCCACGGGCGATGCTCGGCGAGCTGGTCGCGGTCCTCGACGAAGCTGGCGCCAGCGTCATCGTGCTCGACTTCCTGCTGGACGTGCCCGCGCCCGGCGACGAGCGACTCGCGGAGGCCGCCGCGGCCCACGGTGCGGTGATCGCCGCCGAGCGCTTCGTGGTCACCGACCCCGCCACCGGCGGGCACTTCGCGGCCGGCCCCTCCCCCGCGATCGGCGACGACGTGGTCACCGGGTTCGCCAACCTGGGCGAGGAGGCCTTGTGGACCTCCGCCGAGGAGCGCCTGGTTCGCAGTGCGCCGCTGGTCGAGGTGATCGACCGGGCGCGCCTGCAGTCGGCCTGGCCGGCGTCGGTGGGGCAGCCCCAGGCCGAGGGGGAGATCACCCCGCACATGGCGCTGCTGGCGGCGTGGCAGTTCACCCACCCGGACGGATCCCCGGACCAGCTCATGGCCGAATTGGGGGCGAAGTGTCAGGGTGAACCCCTATCTTGCGACATCAGCCTCGCGGATCTCGGGCTCCCGGCAGGCCCGTCCCTGGTCGGGCGCACGCCCATCAACTTCCGCGGTCCCGAGCACGCGGACGGGCTGCCCACCCTGCGTGCCTCCGCCCTGCTGCGCCTCGCGGGCGAGCCGGCGATGTACCGCATGGCCGGGGTCGACAAGCCGCTCGAGGTCCCCGACTGGCTGCGCGAGCACGTCAGCGGGCGGATCGTCGTCGTGGGTCGGGTCGATGCCCAGGCTGGCGACCGCTTCGCCACCCCGTACGGCTTCCCGGTGCCCGTGCACACCGACATGGACGGCGCGCGCATCCAGGCCCAGCTCATCGACACCCTGCTGACCGGCCGCCACGTCCGCCGCGCCCCCGCCTGGACCATGTGGCTCCTCGCCGCCCTCCTCCTCGTCGGCCTCGCGATCACCGCCCGCTACCTCCGCGAAGACGTGCACACGGGCCTGGTCCTGCTGACGGGCACGGCGCTGGTGGTGGTCGGCACCCTGGTGTTCATCGCCACGGACGGCTTCGTGCTGGACGTGACGACGCCGCTGACCGCGCTGTTGTTGGGGCTTGTGGGGGTGCGGTTGAGAGGGTGGGCGATCGACTGACGGGGAGGGACGCCGATCCGCTGGTGGGGAGTCTCGTTGCTGCGGGCAGTTCGGCGGCGGGGCGGTCTCTGGTCCCTGGTCAATGGTCTCTGGGCCCATGGCGCCGGTGGCCCGCGTGCATCGGGGTGCGCCCGCAGGCGCTGCTCACTCCGGGCACCGCATGGGTCGGCCTGCGGCCGCGATGCGCCACCCCGCAGGTGCGGCGGATCACGGTGTCGGAAGCGCCGGAAGGCCCGCCAGCAGCACCCGCTCGCAGAGGGCCCCAGAGACCAGCGACCAGAGACCGCCCCTCCACTCCCCCGCCGGAAGCCACGCGACGTACACCAGCAGACGAACCCGCTCGAAGCTCCACAACGCTCGCTAGTGCGCCGCGGGCTCCTCCTTCTTCACCCACGGCATCGCCCCCCAGATCGCCCCGGGGATCCCCGTCGCCATGATCCCCACCACGATTCCGCCGACCACCAGGCCGATGCCGCCGTCGATCGCCATCGTGAGCGCGTGCTCCGCCAGCCACGGCAGGTGCAGGTCGTGCACCACGTGGTGGACCCAGTCGTAGGCCGGCTTGATGCCGTTGAGGAGGATGTGGCCGCCGACCAGGAGCATGGCGACCGTGCCGATCCAGCCGATCGCCTTGAGCAGCCACGGGGTGCCGACCACGATGCCCTTGCCGAGGACCGCGAGGCCGCCGCCGCGCAGGACCAGGGCCTCGCCGATGTCGTCGAGCTTCACCAGCAGGGCGACCGCGCCGTAGACGCCCGCGGTCATGACCAGCGAGATCACGTACAGCGTCGCGATCATGATCATCAGGGTGGGCGGGGGCTCGGACGTCTTCACCGCGTCCAGGCTGATGACGATGATCTCGGCCGAGAGGATGAGGTCGGTGCGGATGGCGCCCCAGACCCGCTGGTTCTCGAACTTCTTGGGGTCGACCGGCTTCGTGGGCTTGCCGTGCTCGTGCACGTGGTCCTTGGGGTGGGTGATCGCGTGCACGATCTTCTCGACACCCTCGAAGCACAGGTAGGTGCCGCCGGCCATGAGCAGCGGCGTCAGCGCCCAGGCGGCGAACTGGTTGAGCAGCAGGGCCGCGGGGACGAGGATCACGCCCTTGTTGAACAGCGAGCCCAGGGCGACCTTGAGCACGACCGGAAGCTCGCGCTCGCGCTGGATCCCGAGCGCCTGCTCGGCCGTGACGGCCATGTCGTCGGTGACGAGGGCGGTGGTCTTCTTGCTCGCGCTGACGGTCAGCGTCGCCACGTCATCGGCGATGGCGCTCACGTCGTCGAGCAGGGCGAGCAGGCCGCTGAACGCCATGCAGTCCTCCGGGCAGGCCGGCGGAGTGTAGCAAGGGGACCGCGCTCGGGCCGGCGACCTCGACCGCTTCAGCGCCCGCCTACTGGCACTTGTAGAGCATCGGCGCTTCGTCCCGCACCAGGTCCACGTCCTGCTCCCAGCTGCCGTCGTCCGCCGAGAGCGTGCCTTGGATGCGGTTGTTCGTGGCATCCGCCTCCAGCGTGACCGGCTGGCTTGGCGGGTCCTCCGGCGGATCGGGGATCGGCCCACCCTCGCCGACCCAGGCGAAGGACACGGTGAGATCGCCTGCGTCGACGTCGACCACCCCGAGGTCCCCGTGGGCGCAGTCGCCCTCCAGGCGGGCGGACCCATCGGCGTCCACGGACAGCGCGAAGTGTTCGGCACCCCAGGAGGATCCCGCGGGCAGCGCTCCGTCGATGGGGGCGGCGCAGGCGGAGCCGACGAGCAGGGTGACGATGGGCAGGGTGCGCATGGCGACCTCGATCCGTGCACGTGCAGTGTAGCCACGGACGCACCGCGCGGAGATACGGGTTGCAACACCCATCCCTCGACCCGCCGGATAGGCTCCGCCCATCACCCCTGCGGTCCGTGCCTGGGAGTTGCCGTGCTACGCGCCTTCTTCGTCCTGCTCCTCACCCTGCTGCCCAGCCTCGCCCTCGCCGCGCCGGCCATGGGCGATCGCATCGCGGTGCTCTACTTCGAGAACAAGGGCAACCCGGAGCTCGAGCCGCTCAAGGTCGGCCTGACCCAGATGCTGACGACCGACCTCACCGGCACCCACAATGTCGACATCGTCGAGCGGACCCGCCTGCAGGAGATCCTGGACGAGCTGGAGCTCGGCCACAGCTCCCTGGTCGATCCGGAGAGCGCGGCGAAGGTCGGCAAGCTGCTCCAGGCGAGCCACCTGGTCATGGGCACCTACTTCGAGCTCGGCGGCACGCTGCGCATCGACGCGCGCATGGTCGAGGTGGAGACGACGCGCATCGTGCACGCGAAGGGCGTCAGCGGAAAGACCGCCCAGTTCGCCGACATGGAGAAGGAGCTGGCCGGTGACCTGCGCACGTTCCTGCTCGCTCGCGCGACCGCGGACAAGGCCGGCGGCGGGGCGGCTGGCGGGACCCGCGGCGGCGGGGAGACGCCCGATCCGAAGGGCCAGGCGCCGGCGGACACGGTGGTCGCCCACGACGAGGACCGGGTGAAGGCCGCGCTCGCCTACTCGGAGGGCCTCATCTTCATGGACGGCAAGGACACCGCCCGCGCGCGTGAGTCCTTCCAGAAGGCGGTGGCCGCGGATCCGAACCTGGACGCCGCGAAGACCCAGCTGGCGGCGCTCGACCTGTGATCGCACTGCTGCTCGCCATCGGCCTCGCCCTGGCCGGCCCGGTGGAGGACGGAGACCAGGCGTTCGAGGCCGGCGACTACCCGTCCGCCCTGGTGTCGTGGGGCGACGCGCTGAAGGCCGCCGCCCCCGAGGAGCGCCTGCCCCTGCTCCTGCGCATGGCCGCTGCCCAGCGTGAGCTCGGCGCGGTGGATCTGGCCGCGCGGGTGCTGGACGAGGCGGAGAAGCTGGCGAAGGATCCGCGCTCGAAGGCGGATCTGGCCGTCGACCGCGGGCGCCTGGCGCAGCACCAGGGCGACCTGGCGGGTGCGGAGGCAGCCTACAAGAAGGCGTTCGGCCTGTACCAGGGCGCAGGCGATCCTCGCGGCGGGGCAAACGCAGCGTTGAACCTCGGGACTGCGCGAATCCTGCTGGGCCGGGTGGACGAGGCGGACAAGGCCTTCGCCGGCGCGAAGACCCTGTACGCCAGCCTCGGCGACGCGCGCGGCCAGGCCGATGCCGACGTGAACCTCGCCCTGGTGGCGCGGCAGCGGGGGCGGCTGCGGGAGGCTCGGGACATGCTGGACGGCGCCCTGAAGCGCTACCAGGCGGCGGGCGATCAGGCCGGTCAGGTCGACGTGCACGGCAACCTCTCCCGGATCGAGGCGGAGCTCGGGCGTCCGGCGGCGACCACCCGGCACGTGGACGCCGCCCTGGCCCTGGCCCGGGAGCGCAAGGACGTGAACCGCCAGCTGGACCTGCTGCGGGACTCGGCGACCCTGTGGCTCGAGCTCGGAGATCCGGTGCAGGCGGTGCAGCGGCTCGACGCGGTCGCTGCCGGCTACCAGAAGCAGGGCCGCGCACGGGACGCCGTGGACGTCCAGCTGGACCGCGCCAACCTCGCCACCACGACCGGCGTGCGGAAGGCGCTGGGCGGGAAGGCCCCCGACGACGCGACCTGGGCTCGCCTGGTCGACGCGGCGGAGTCGTCCGGAGATCCGCGGCTCGCCGCCCGCGCGCACATCGGACGCGCCCGGGCCGCGACCGGGCGCGGCGACCATGCGTCCGCCCGAAAGGAGGCGACGAAAGCCCTGAAGATCGCCGATCGCGTCGGCTCGGACGAGGTGCGCTGGCAGGCCCTCTACGTGCTCGGCCGGGCCGCCCAGGTCGACGGTGACCTCGACGCCGCCGCCCGCTCCCTCACCGAGGCCGTCGACGTGCTCGATCGCCGGCGGCGGCTGCTCGACGGCCAGGCGGACGCCGCCTGGGTCGAGCTGTACGATCCCGTCTACAGCGCACTCGCCGACGTGCACCTGGCCCAGGGCAACACCCTGTCCCTGCTCGCGACCGCGAACCGCCAGGCCGCCGCCGATCTCCCGGTCGGAGACGGCGCCGCCCCCGCCGCCGAGCTGGCCCGGCAGGAGGCATGGCTGCAGGATCGCCTCGGCGAGGAGGTCGCGAGCCACGGGGACAGCGCCCGCGCGACCGCCCTGCGCACCGAGCTCGCCGAGCTGCGGGTCGCCTTCGCCGACACGGTCGATCGCCTGCGCACCGACGTCGACGACCTCGACAGCCGCGTGCGGATCGCCCCCGAAGACCTGGAGGCGCTCCAGTCCGAGCTGCCCGAGGGCGTGGTCGTGCTCCAGCCGGTGCTCCTGCCCGATCGCCTCGTGCTGCTCGTCTTCTCCCGCGACGTGCTCGAGGCCGTGCCGGTCGAGGTCTCCCCCGGTGAGGTCGAGTCCACCCTGTCCCGGCTCACCCGAGCCCTGCGCGCCGGCATGCGCGACCGCGCCCTGCTCGATCCGCTCGCCGACCGCCTCGGTGGCTGGCTGTGGGCCCCGGTCGCCGGTCGGCTCGCCGCCGCGGACACCGTCGTGGTCGCCACCGCCGGCCCGCTCCGCCAGCTCCCCTTCGCGCTCCTGCGCCACGACGGGCACTACCTCGCCGAGAAGGCCGCGGTCGCCACGATCTCCCACGTCGGCAGCCTGCGCGGCGCGTCCAGCCCGCTGCGGGTCGAGGGTCGCAGCCTGCTCCTGGTCGGCAACCCCGACGGCAGCCTGCCCGGCGCCGAGGCCGAGGTTCGCGCCCTGGCCGCCCGCTTCGACGGCAGCGCGGTCCTGGTCGGCCAGCAGGCGACCCGCGACGCCGTGCTCGGCAGCCTCGACGGCCGCACCACCGTGCACCTCGCCACCCACGGGCGCATCGACTCCGCCGCGCCCGCCCGCAGCTACCTCGTGCTCGCCGACGGCTCCGGCTCCGAGGCCCACCTCGGCTACCGCGAGATCCCCGGCCTCGCCCCGTACCTCTCCGGCGCGCGCATGGTCGTGCTGTCCGCGTGCGAGTCGGGCCGCCCGGTCCAGGCCCGGGAGAGCGATGTCGTCAGCATCCAGGGGCTGTCGGCCCAGTTCCGCCGCGCCGGCGTCGAGACCCTGGTCGCCAGCCTGTGGAAGGTCGACGACACCGGCACCCAGGCGCTCATGGAGCGCTTCTACGGCCACCTCGCCCAGGGACACGACGCCGCCACCGCCCTCGCCGAGGCCCAGCGGGAGCTGATCGCCGACGAGGCACTCGGCTCACCGTGGGTGTGGGCCGCCTTCGTGGTCGCCGGCGACTGGCGCTAGAACCTAGGGTTCGGAGACCCGGGCCGTCAGCAGGAGCAGCCAGCGGTCGAGCGCACCCTCGAGCACGTCGTACACGTGCTCGAAGTCGGACTGCTTGCCGAAATAGGGGTCGGGAACGTCGCTGCCATCGGTCGCGTCGAGCACCAGGGCGACCTTGGCCTTGCCCGCCTCGTCCGGGGCGCGGCGGCGCAGGGTGTTGGCGACGCTCTGGTCCATCGCCAGGATGTAGTCGAAGTACTCGAAGTCGCGGCGGGTGACCTGGCGGGCCGCCTTGGGAACCGGGGCGTCGTGGTCCTCCAGCACCTTGCGGGCGCGCGGATCGGGGGCCTCGCCGGTGTGCCAGCGTCCCGTCGCCGCGCTGTCCACCTCGAAGCGCTCGACATAGCCCTGGTCGCGGAGGATCTTCCGGAAGATCCCCTCCGCGATGGGACTACGACAGATGTTGCCGGAGCAGACGAAGAGGACGCGGCGGATCGGTTGGGTCATGGCTCCCTGCAGCAAACACCGTCATGCTACCCCACGACGGACGGGCCGAAAGGCAAACCCCGGCGCACCCTGCTAGCCTCCGAACGGAGGGCCCATGGCCGACAACGACACCTGCCCACGCTGCAACAGCGACCGCCTCATCCACGACGCCAAGGTCGAGGACCGCTCCAAGAACGGTCGGCACAAGCTGGAGGTGCTGGTCGGCTTCAACGACCCGGACGCCCTGCTGTTCACCGACCCCATCCGGGCGGAGCTGCGCGCGACCATCTGCGGGTCGTGCGGCTGGGTCGGCCTGTTCGTCCGCGAGCCCGGCATCCTGTGGGACGCGTTCACGAAGGCGCCGGACCAAGGACCGCCGGAGTGAAACGACCAGGTCCGCGACCGGTCGGACCGCCGTGGAGAGGCGCTACCGAGCCGCTTCGGCCCAGTACTGATCCGCAGTCTCGAAGTAGCGATCCGCGAGCCCCTTCATCCCAGCTTCGTAGACGTCCAGCTGGTTCTCGGCGAGGTAGGTGGGCGGCGTCGACTGCAGCAGGGACACGCCCATGTGGTCGTTCAGATCGCCCATGCGCTCCAGCAGGTGGCGGCGAAGCGGGCCCTCCGGGCTGTCCTCCAGCAGGGCCTGGTAGGCCGCCGACAGCTCCGCCATGCGATCGCGCTTGTCCCGGAGCATGTCCTTGAGCAGCTCGTCCTGCTCCGCGCGCGGCATGTCCTCGTCCAGGTCGGGCGACAGATCGATGCGCAGGAAGGCCTCGTGCAGGGGGTCGAGCTCGGCGAGCTCGGGGAAGGGACCCTCGGGGGCGCTGCGGATGGCGTCACCGACCGGATCCCGAGAACGATCCGGCGGGTTCACGGTCCGCGCGTCCGGCGAATCCGGCGCGGCCTGCCCGTCAGAAGCGGCATCCGAGCCGGGATCCGCAGGTACATCGGCCCCGGACCGGCGCTGCTCCGGGGCCTTGGGCTCCACCTGGCCGGCGGGATCGGTCCCGTCAGACGGCGGCATCATCCACCCGGCCACGAATCGCGCGGCAATCACGCCGATCACGATCAGCACGATGCCGATACCGACCAGCGGGAAGCGCGCCCGCACCTCAGCCGACCAGGACCGGGATCGCTCCGAGGATGATGACGCCGCCGTGGGCGGTCTGATCGAGCATGCGGGCCTGGGGCATGCTGCCCGTGAGCACCGTTGTGGAACCCTTGGCGATGATGTCGGGCGGACCGACACAGGTGGCCATGTCCGCGACGCGGGCCGCGGGCATGTTCATGATCATCACCGTCACACACCCAGGCGGCAGGATCGGACCGCCGACGTGCGGCACGACGCCCGTCACCATGGGACAGACATGCATGTCGCCGACGCGCGCGGCTGGCATACCCATAGAAGCCTCCACAGAACACAGCACAAATCGTGGACGGAACGTAGCACGGGCAGGGCTTGGCTGCCTGGCTTCACCGGCCTACAAGCCACATCCCTCCGGAGGATGCCATGGACGTCACCGCCATCTCGGATCTGCTCGGCGACGAGGCCGACAGCCTGCTCAACCACAGCTGCCAGACCATCGACAAGTCCAGCTTGCACCTGCCCGGCGGCGACTTCGTCGACCGGATCTTCAAGGACAGCGACCGCCGCCAGCCCGTGCTGAACAACCTGCAGCGCATGCTGGATCACGGGCGCCTCGGCGGCACCGGCTACACCAGCATCCTCCCGGTGGATCAGGGGATCGAGCACAGCGCCGGCGCCAGCTTCGCGCCCAACCCGCGGATGTTCGACCCCGAGGGCATCGTCGAGCTGGCCATCGAGGGCGGCTGCAACGCGGTCGCCAGCACCTTCGGCGTCCTGCGCATGGTCAGCCGCCGCTACGCCCACAAGATCCCGTTCATCGTGAAGGTGAACCACAACGAGCTGCTGTCCTACCCGAACACCCACGACCAGGTGCCCTTTGGCAGCGTGGAGCAGGCGTTCGAGATGGGAGCCGCAGGCATCGGCGCCACGGTCTACTGGGGCAGCGAGGGCAGCCGCCGTCAGCTCCAGGAGATCTCCCGCATGTTCGAGGAGGCCCACAGCTACGGCATGTTCACCGTGCTGTGGTGCTACGTGCGCAACTCCGCCTTCGCCACCAGCACCGCCGATCACAACACCAGCGCGGACCTCACCGGCCAGGCCAACCACCTGGGCGCGACCATCGGCGCGGACATCGTCAAGCAGAAGCTCCCCGAGGGCAACGGCGGCTACATCGACCCCGAGCTCGGGAAGTGGGGCAAGACCCACAAGAAGGTCTACTCGGAGCTCACGACCGACCACCCGATCGACCTCACCCGCTACCAGGTGGCCAACGGCTACATGGGCCGCGTCGGGCTCATCAACTCGGGCGGCGCGTCCACCGGCGCCGGCGACCTCGCCCAGGCGGTGCGCACGGCGGTCATCAACAAGCGCGCGGGCGGCATGGGCCTGATCAGCGGCCGCAAGGCCTTCCAGAAGCCCCTGGCCGACGGCGTGGCCCTGCTCAACGCCATCCAGGACGTCTACCTCTGCGACGACGTCACCATTGCGTAGCGTCACGCCTCAGTCGGTCCTCGTCCTCGCCGGGGCGCTGATCCTCGCCGGGTCGGCGTGCAAGAAGGGCCCCAAGGCCGCGGCCGACGGGAACCTCCCCGACGAGGTCTTCGCGACGCAGTCGGAGGCGGAGCGCGTCGGCTCGGTCACCGGACAGCGGCCGGCCCGCATGACCGCGCTGGCCGATCTCTACCGGCTGCCCACCAGCGCCCTGCCGGCGTGGACGGAGCGCTGCGACCTGTTCCGCATCCCCACGCCCCCGAACCTGCCCAACTCCGACGCGCTCGCGCTGGCCTGCGGTCCCCACGGCGTGCTGCTCTTCGCGGCACCCGAGGCTGACGGCCTGACCGAGCAGGTCGCCCGCAATGCGGCGACGGAGGGCATGCGCGAGGTCCTGCCCTCCGGAGCCTCGGTGCAGGCGACCACCCGAGCGGCCCGCGGCGGGAAGGCCAGCGTGGACGTGCTCGACGTGGACGGGGTGATGACCGCCCTGGTGTCCGCTACGGTCGTCGACGGCACGGTCATCGTCGCGACCTGCTCGGGACCGGAGAACCCCCACCGCGGCACGTTCTGCGACGCGTATGTCGCCGGGTTCGTGCCGGGCGCTCCGTGAGGCGGACGGCCCTGGTCGGCCTGGCACTGATCGCGTCAGGATGTGCCAAGAAGCCGGACTTTCTCGAACTCCCAAAGGGGACGGAGCCCTTTCCTTCCCTGCCCGACGCAGAGGTGGCCACCCCCGCCCAGCTGGGCGAGCTGCTGAACCTGGCCGAGGGGGACCTGCCGGACTGGTTCGCCCACTGCCGGATCGATCGCTCCCCGCCGACCCCGGGCTTCGAACGGCCGATGTTCACGGTCGCCTGCGGACCGCACGCGGTCATGCTCATCCCGTTCCCCGACGAGCCCGGCCTGACCGACCGCATCGTCTTCGAGCAGGCGTCCCTGGCGATGCGCGACGGCGTCGGTGGGGGTGTCGCCGCCGAGGCACGACGCCCGGTCCGCGACGGCACCGTCGCCGTGTCCCTGCTCCACGAGGGCGACGCCCTGCTCGCCCTCACGAGCGCCACCGAGGCCCGCGGGAACGTGATCTCGATCGCCTGCTCCGGCCGCGAGCCGGTGCCCACCCGAGCGGCCTTCTGCGACGCCTTCCTCGCCGAGCTGATCTCGGTGCCGTCTCCGATGCCCGACATCAGCGACGGAGAACAACCCGTACCCTGGCCGCGCCACCCGCTGCCCGAAGCGCTTGAGCCCCTGCGCGACCTGCCCATGGCCGGCCGCGCAGACCAGCGGATCACCGCACAGACCGAGCACTTGCGGGTCAAGCTGATGCCCTACACGGGAGGGGATCTCGAGACCGCGGATCGGGCCTGGGCCGCCCTGGACAAGCCCGCGCTCCTCGCCTGCATGGAGCAGGGCTGGGTCGGCGTGCACGCCTACAGCACCCAGACCTTCGTCACGCTGCGGCTGGGGCCCGGGGTGTCCGACGTGGAGACCCGCGAGGGCCTGCCAACCGCAGTCCGGTGCCTGAAACGCCAGCTCTCCCTGATTCCGACGGAGGGCGCCTCGCTGGCCGGCCTGCAGGTCAGGGTCCAGGCAGCGCGCCTTCAGCCCTGATCCCTGCGCACTCGGCCCACCGCGGTAGACTCCGCCGGACGGAGGCCCATTGACGCGTCACGCACTGCCGCTGCTGCTGCTGACCCTGTTCATGGGGGGGTGCTTCTACCGGGCCGGCAACAACCTCGCCGAGGGGCTGCTCGACGAAGCCCTGGGAGAGACCCGGGACCAGGGAGCGGTGTCCGCAGTGGCGACCGACGCGCTCGAGAAGGAGCTGCTCAAGAAGCTGGGACAGCAGTTCGGCGAGGGCCTGCGCACCGGCGCGACCGACCTCACCGAGGAGCAGCGCGCCGAGCTCGAGGAGACGATCGACGCGCTGATCGCAGTGGCGGCGTACCGCTCGGGCAAGGGACTGCGCGAGGAGGTGGGCCCGGAGTTCCGGCGCATCGTCCGGCGCGACATCGTCGAGACCTTCGCCGACGGCATGCGCGGCGACCTTGGCGACAGCCTCGAGGAGACCGCCGATCGCGTCGTGACCCGCACGGTCGCCGCCCTGAACCGGGAGCTGCAGGATCCGGCCCTGCGCTTCACCCTGTCCGAGATCCTGCGCGATGCAGTCTACGACGCGGTCCACGGCGGCTCGCCCGCCAGCCCGGGCATCGGCGAGACCCTCGAGTCGACCCTGAACGACAACCTGCTGGACCCGTTCAGCACCAGCGTCGGCGGCGTGGCCGACCGGGTCGCCTACCAGGTCCGCTCCTCGGCAGATCGCACGGAGAACCTGCTCAAGACGATCATCGGCGGCCTGGTCTTCGTGCTGCTGGGCCTGGGCGTGCTCTACATCGTGCGGGACTACCAGGCGCGGCGGGCCCGGCAGAGTCAGGAGCAGGCGCGGCGGGGGCTGCGCTCGGTGGACGCAGCCATCGCCCAGCTGGACGAGGAGAGCCGACAGCAGGTGGAGTCCCGCCTGGAGCCCATCCGCGCCATGTTCGACCAGGAGGAGGTCGCGCCGGCGATGGGCGGGATCGGGCGTCGCAAGCGGCAAGGACGCAAGGACCGCGACAAGGCGCCGCCCCGCGTGCCCGACGAGCGCGCGCTGGACCGCTCGGACAGCTACCTGCGGGGCGATGACGACGACAGCCAGGGAGGCTGAGGCATGACGCCACAGGCGCGCCGCGAGGCGCTGAGGGAGCTCGCCGCGGAGCTCGATGGTATCGACGTGGACGTGTACGAGGCGCTGGGTCGGGACCCGCTGGAGCCGGTGCTCGGCGGCGGCGACCCCGACTGCCGGATCGCCTTCTTCGGGCGTGATCCCGGCCGCGACGAGGTCCGTCACCAAGAGCCCTTCATCGGCAAGGGCGGACAGCTCATCCGAGGCGTGCTGCACGAGATCATCGAGGGCGAGCCCCCGCCGGACGAGGCCGCTGCCCAGCAGATCCGCCGGGTCGCGTTCTGGGCGAACACCGTGCCCTACAAGCCCGTGGGCAACAAGGCGTGGTCGATGAAGACGCGGCGCGCATTCCAGCCCTTCATCGCCGACTTCCTGGTGCACGACTGGCGGGGCCGCGACGTCATGTGCCTCGGCCAGAACGCGTTCACCTGGTTCGGCCTGGGTGCGGACAAGGCGACCCGGGATGCGCTCAAGGCGGGCTGGAGCGCCGAGCCCCGCTTCCAGAGCGACCCGGTCGAGGTGCCGCTGACCGCTCCCGATGGGACCTCCCGCACCCTGCGCGTGTGGCCCGTGCCGCACCCGTCCCCGCTGAACGCCACCTGGCATCGGCGTTTTCCCGCGATCCTCGCCGAGCGGCTCGACGCGGCGGGCTTCGGCAAGACGCGCTGGAAGCTGCCCGGTTGACACGGCTCGTCACGGACAGGGACGGGGATCGAGCGACCGATTAGGCCTTGGACATGCTGATCCTGGCCCTGACTGCCCTCGCTCCCGCGGCCGACGGCTGCGCCCCGGTCTCGCTCGCCGAGCTCACCGAGGCGCAGGCCCCCGCGATCGTCGTCCTCGGTGAGACGCCCGGTGAAGCGGACGACCTGCGCCGCGCCGCCAAGGTGGTCCGCGCCCTGCGGGATCGCGCCCGGGTCACCCTGGCCGTCGAGGCCGTGCACGCCGAGCAGGCCGCCACCCTGAAGTCGCTGGAGGCGGTGACCCCGAACCTCGACGTCGTGCCCGACCGGGTGGGCTGGCAGCAGCACTGGCCCTGGCCGTACGCGGGCTACCGTCCGCTGTTCGCACTGGGGCTGTCCGACGTACCTGGCGGCGTCGACCTCATCGCAATCGGCGCCGATCCGGCCCCGCCGCCCGGCACGGTCATCACCACCGTGCCCGCCGGCTACGGCGATCGCCTCGCCACCCTGGCGGGCTCGTCCATGCCCTCCTTCATGCGTGACCGCCTGGCCCGCACCCGCACCTGGTCGGATCAGGTCATGGCAGAACGTGCCTTGAACGCCTGGAACGGGGAGGGTTACCTCGTGGTCGTCGCCGACCGCACCCGGGTCGCCGGCGCCGGCGGCATCGACTGGCAGCTCGCCCAGCGCACCGAGACCCCGATCATCGCCGCGACCCTGGACTGGGCCGACGCAGACTGCGTCGACGGCGGCCTGCAGTGGAAGTCCCCCACCCTGAGCGCGTCCCTGCCGGCGTTCCTGCGACCGAAGTAGGGGCTGCTAGACCTCCAGCTCCAGGCTGCGCCCGTACGCGACGAGGCTGCGCCAGCGCTCCGGCCACAGGCTGGGCAGGCCCTCTTCGCGGGCGATGCCGACCGCACGGATCACCAGGCGTCGGGCCTCGACCACGTCTCCCGCGGCCTCGTGCACGCGCGCCAGGTCTGCCAGCGCAAGGGCCAGGATATCCCTGGCTTCTTCGGCAGCGCTCGCCCGCTTGACCGCCTCCTCCAGGGTGACCCGCGCCTCGCCGTCGTCCTCGATGCGGGCCTGCACGTTGCCCTTGGCCCAGGCTGCGCTGGCCGCTCCGCGCGGGCTGCCGTGGGTCACCTGGTGCTCGAACGCGCGCCCGTACGCCCGCGCCGCCTCTTCGAGCCGCCCGTCCGCGTCCAGGATGCCGCCCAGCTCCAGCGCGAGCATGCCGGCCTGGCGCACCCGACCGGCCGCCTCCGCCTCCTCGACCGCGCGGGAGAGCCACATGGCCCGGTCCTCCCCCCGCTGGCTGCGGGAGAGGAGCACGCACGCATCGACGATGGATGCGCTGTGACCGCGCTCGTCGGCCCAGCGAAGGTAGGTGAGCAGGGCGGGCTGGCCGCCGGCCATGCGCGCCCGGGTGCCTTGGAGTCGGGCCTGCGCCTCCACGTGGAGATCCGCCTCGAAGTACGCGACCGCGCCCAGGTGGTGCTCGGCCTCCTCGACCCCGTCCACGCCCTCTTCGGGGACCTGCAGCAGGCAGCGCGCGACCATGGCGCGGGCGACGGCCTCGGCCGTACGATCCGCCTTGTCCTGGGCCTGATCGAGCAGATCCCGGTATGCGGTCAGCGCGGCACCCAGGCGTCCCTGCTCGTACAGGGCGTCAGCTGCGGCCAGGGGAGCCGAGAGCGTCGTGACGAGGGCCTTCACCACCACCTCGGGACATCAGGTCTGCGAGGTTAACCGATGGCTGGTCCCACGCCCGGAGGTGCCATGCGAGTCGCCATCGTCCCTGCCCTGCTGCTCAACCTGTGCGGTACGTCCGGCGGGCAGGTGGGCAAGGCCGTGGGCGAGCCCCACGTCGGGCCGGGCTGGTCACTGCGCATGCCGGCCGAAGGCGGCACGGTGAAGGTCGAGCGCGACCGCATCGCCGTCGACGCCACCGACTTCTCGCGCTTCTGGGACGTGCGCTGGGACATCGTCTACGAGACCGACCTGGGGATCCCGGTGAAGAACATCGCGCTCACCGAGTGCGATCCCGCCGTCTGGGACGAGCCCGTCGTCACCGACACCACCTGGACCGCCAGCGCCCTGTGCACCCGCCGCGAGCGCTTCGAGTGGATGATCGGCCGGGTGGAGAAGCACGGCGACCGCGCGCTCGTCTTCTTCTACGTCGCCAACCGCGACTTCCTCGCCTACGAGGACATCTGGGTCGACTTCGCCAACACCGCCGGCACCTTGTCGGCGCTGCCCCAGCCTCCGGAGCCCCTCGACGACAACGAGCTTCGCAAGCGGATCCGCGAGGGGGCCAAGGACGTGGGCCCGAGCCTCTCCCCCCTGCCCGGCGGCCGGGTCATGTCCAGGGCGGTCGTGCCTGTCCTCGCCCCGGTGTGGGAGCGGCGAGAGAGCCTGCCGCCCCCGCCGAAGACCTTCGACGGGAGCTGACCGCGGTGACCGAGCCCACGCTGATCCTGCTCCCCGGCATGGACGGCACCGGCCGCTTGTTCACGCCGCTGCTCACGGCCCTGGGCGAGCGCCCCGCGGTGGTGCTCGATCACCCCACGGACCGCGCACTCCCCTACGACGCGCTGTACGACCTGCTCCTTCCGCGCCTTCCCGACGGCCCCCTGGTCGCGGTCGGCGAGTCCTTCTCCGGTCCGCTCGCCATTCGACTCGCCGCCGAGCACCGCGCCGTCGTCGGGCTGGCCCTGGTCGCGACGTTCGCTCGGGCCCCTACCTCCCGCGCGCTGATCCGCCTCGGCGCCCTGATCGCCGTCGGCCCGCCACCGCGCCCCGCCATCCGAGCGATGCTGGCCGGCGCCGACGCCCCCGCCGAGCTGGTGAGCGCCGTGCGCGACGCGATCGCCGCCGTCGGTCCGGGAGTCATCTCCGCCCGCCTGCGCGCGGTTGCCGACGTCGACGTCACCGCGGACCTCGCACGCACGACCTGCCCCGCGCTGTACCTGCACGCCCGGCGCGACCGCCTGGTCGGGGAGTCCGCCCTGAACGACGTGAGGCGCGCCCGCCCGGACCTCGTGATCCGGAGCTTCGACGCGCCTCACCTCCTGGCCCAGCGTCAGCCGGACGCCGTCGCCGACGCCCTGGCCGAGCTGACCGCGATCAGCTGCCCAGCCAGTCCTTGATCATCGACTCGTCGACCTGGGCGGGGTGGCCGAGCCACAGGACCTTGCCGTCCTTGACCACGGCGGCCGACGGCACGCCCTGCACCAGGTAGGCGTCCTTCATGCCCGTGGGGATCTTGGCGATCGGGTAGGAGATGTTCTGCTCTCCGACGAACTCCATGACCTCCTCGACCGTCTTGCCATTGTCCACGGCGGTGACGCCGACCACGTTCAGGCCCTGGCCCTTGTACTGGTCGAAGGTGGCCTGCAGCTTGGGCACCTCGCGCCGGCAGTGGGGGCACCAGACCTCCCAGAACACCAGCAGGGTGGCCTTGCCCTCGGACAGGCTCGAGTTGCCGACCAGCCACTGCTCGGCCTCGAGCGGCGGGGCGTCCTTGCCGATCATGTCGGCCTGCTGCTGCATGATGTCGATCTGCATGCCCAGCTGCTGGGCTGCGCGGACCGCCGGGGGCACGTCGGTGTAGGTGCGCAGCTTGGTGAGCCCTTCCTTGGCCTTGGCCATGTCGTTCTCGGCCATGGCCTTCTGGATGCCCTGGTAGACCTGGAAGGCCTCGTCGGAGCGGCCGTTGTCCGGAGCCGCGGCGCCACCGCCGGCCTCGGCGTTCTCGGCCATCTTCGCGTCGATCGCGTCGAGGCGCTGGTCGAGGGCCTGGGCGCGCATCTCGAGCTCGCGCTGGGTGACGAGGTCGAACTCCGCGTCGGGAGGCTCGTTGCAGCCGACGAGGCCCACGAGGACGAGGATGGACGAGGTGACGAGCGTCGTGCGCAGCATGCGGTGCCTCCGGCAGAGCAGCGCGTATAACCGAGAAGGTGTTCGGATCGAGTCAGACGGTGGTCCCCACCCGTCAACAGTCTTCATCGACCGGACACCTGCGATGCAGACGACGAGGTCGCCGGATATGCTCCGGCGCTCCAGACCCCGGGGAGGGCCGAAGTGACCATCCGATTCTCTGCGAACAATCCGGAATTGCGGAAGGCGGGCCGCGCCTCGACCGCGCTGTTCGCGAGCGTCGTCGTCGCCGGCGCCCTGTGCGCCCTGCCCGCGCAGGCCCAGGAGGTCGTCGACGAGCTGCCCGAGGTGGAGCTCCGTGCCGTGCCCCCGGTCTACAGCTACGACTTCGGTCTTCAGCTCGGCTTCGCGGACATCACGTACTTCCGCGACGAGGTGAAGCCCTGGGCCACGTACGGCTTCTTCTTCTCCTGGGGCTGGCACCCGCGGGGCAATGACCGCATCGGTCCCGGCATTGCCGCGATCGTCGAGGGTCCGTTCCCCCTGCACTACTCCATGTCCATCGAGCCCTCGTTCCGCTGGGACCGGGTGATGGGCAAGCTCTCGGTCGGCGCTGCCGTAGGTCCGGCGTTCATGCTCCACAGTCGGCTGACGGAGCTGGGTACCGACCGCTACTTCACCCCCGCACCCATGATCGCCGGCCGGATCGGCTGGTCCGAGCCCTGGACCCGGGTCGGCCGCCGCCTGTTCATCGTGGCCGAGCCCAAGTTCCGCCTGATCGCCGGGGACGTGAACTACGGCGTGTCCCTGCAGGTCGGCAGCGGTCAGGGTTACTGATCGGGAAGTACGTCGAAGGGTCGTGCGCACTCGCCACACGATCCGGTGTACGCCCTCTCTCGGAGACCCCATGCGCATCCCGGTCGCCAGGCACCTCCTCGTCCTGCTGCCCCTCGCCGTCGCGTCGCTGACCGCGTGCGGGCCGAAGCCCGAGTTCGAGGATCTGCAGGGCATGTGGGGCCGGGTCGACAACGGGGAGCACCAGGTCTGGGAGCTGGCCCGCCAGATCGACGCCACCGGCCTGGAGGACGTGCTCCCCGCGTTCCGCCGCTGGCAGTACGGCCTGGACAGCCCGCCGCGCGAGGTCGCCCGCGGTCGCTGGAACCCGTTCGGTGACGAGATCGTGGTCACGCCGGGCTGGTCGCTGATCGACACCGCGGAGAAGAGCCCCTCGCTGGTCCTGGTCGAGAACCAGACCATCGTGCTGGTCGTGGACGACTTCACCCCGGTCGAGCTGCTGCTCCTCTACCCGAACGAGGAGGAGCCCCGGAAGTACGTCCGGCTCGAGAAGCTGCCCGAGACCGACGTCCCCGAGTAGGTCGGCCCGCCGTGGGCATCGACCGGCACCCCCCGTCGCGGGACCTTGCGACGCGTGGGGGAGCCGCGTAAAAGCGCGGGATCCCGGAGGTCCCGTGCGCCGCCTGCTCCCGCTCCTCGCCCTCGCCGCCGTCGTCACTGGCTGCAAGAACCCCGAGAAGCCCCTCCTCGAGGTCCCAGAAGACCGCTCCTGGACCCTGCCCACCCTGCAGGACAACGCGCACATCGTGTTCACCGAGGGGAACGTCCCCCACATCTACGCCGAGAACCGCCGGGATCTCGCCGTGGTGTGGGGCTTCCAGGTCGCTCGGGACCGCTTCTTCATGATGGACCTGTCCCGCCGCCTCGCCCTGGGCGAGCTGTCCGAGGTGCTTGGCGAGGACGCACTCTCCGCCGACATGGAGTCCCGCGCCGAGGGCAACCGCCACATCGCAGAGCAGATGCTGGTCCTCATCGAGACCCACCACCCGGAGCTGCTCGAGCTGGTCGACGCCTACGCCGAGGGCGTCAACGCCTACCTTGCCGCCGTGCGCGCGGAGCGCCTGCCGCCCCCCTCCGAGTACGACTTCGCCGCCACCACCCTGGGCGCCGAGTCGGCGATCGACCTGATGACCGACTTCGACCGGCTCGACGTGATCGCAGGCGCGGCCACCGTCATCGCCCAGTCCGGCTTCGAGAGCGGGGACGTGCGCCGCGGCTACACCGTCAGCCAGCTCGCCGACTGGTACGCGGGCGCCGACCACGAAGACCTGCGACAAGCCGGCGTTCGAGCGGACATCTGGGACCGGGTCGAGCCCACCTTCGACGTCGCCAGCGCCCCCGACTGGGACCCGGCGGCCCATCCCCGCGACGGCGCGAACGACCGGGCCCGGGGCCGGGGCGAGGCGCTCGGAGCTGTCCCCGCCGAGCCCATCGAGCGGATCCTCGCGCGCCGCGCCCGCTGGGACCGCCTGCGCGGCCACGACTGGGAGCACGGCTGGGGCAGCAACGCCTGGGCAGTGCAGGCCAGCGCCACCGAGGACGGGCGCGCCCTGCTCGCCGGAGACGGCCACCTGGGCCTGACCATCCCGCCGCTCTTCTACCAGATCGGTCTGGACGTGAAGCAGCTGTCCAAGGACAAGGAGGAGCTGTCGTTCGTCGGCATGACGGTGCCCGGACTGCCCGTGCCCGGCCCTGGCACCAACGGCCACATCGCGTGGAGCCAGATCGCGTTCTTCGGCGACATCACCGACTGGTACCGCGAGGAGATCCAGCTGGACGGCAACGGCGTGCCCGTCGCCGCCAGGTTCGACGGGGAGTGGATCCCCCTGGTCGCGGTCGAGGAGAGCGCCATCATCCGGGAGATCCCGGCGCTGGGCAGCGAGGGCGGCACCCGGACCTGGACCCGGTGGACCACGGCAGATGGCCGTTGGATCGCCGACATCGAAGGACGGCGCGGCAACGACCCCGGGGACGGTGAGTCGGTCGTGTGGATGGGCGGGGACCGGATCGTCCCGGGCGACACGGACGGCGACGGCATCGTCACCGGGATCAGCTTCGACTACCCCCCGCTCGACGGCAGCCCGGCGGTGGTCGGCCTGTGGGGCTTTGCCGACGCCCGCACGGTCGACGACTTCCACGAGGCGACGAAGGACCTCAACGGCAACTCCGCGGGCCTGGTCGCCGCGGATCGCGACGGCAGCATCCTCTACACGGGCTTCCAGGCGGTGCCCTGCCGCACCTACCTGCCGCGCAACCCCGACGGCTCCTTCGTCGAGGGCGCCGATCCCAGCCTGCTCATCGACGGCACGACCTACCCGGGCTTCACCGTGCCGCTGGTCGACGGGCACATCGACTACAGCCAGCGCGACGATCCCCAGCGCTGCCTGGTGCCCTTCGAGGACTACCCCTGGAGCAAGGACCCGGCCCAGGGCTTCCTGGTCGCCGCCAACAACGACCCCGGCGGGCAGAGCTTCGACGTGGACCTGACCAACGACGGCTGGTACGTCGGCGGGCCGTGGCTGGAGGGCTACCGGGCGGACACGATCGACCGGGAGCTGGACCGGATGGCGACCGAGAAGTCGGCTTCCATCGCCAACATGCAGGAGCTGCAGGCCAACCACGACTCCCGCCTGGGAGAGCAGTTCGTGCCGGTGCTGATCGCGGCGCTGGACCGGGCGGAGGCGCTGGCCGCGGGCGCGCCCGAGGAAGGCACCTCGGAGGCCCGGATCGCCGCAGCGTGGGACGCGGACGCGGACCGCTTCGCCGAGGTGCGCACCCGGCTGCAGGCCTGGGCGGACGGGGGCTACCAGGCGGAGTCGGGGGTCGAGACCTTCTACGACACCGTCGAGGACGGGGACGTCGCCGATAGCGTGGCCACGAGCATCTTCAACGCGTGGTACGGCCGGTTCGCCCGCGCCATCCTCGATGACGAGCGCATCCCGCCCGGCGCCTTCCAACCGACCGGCGACAGCGGCCGGCAGCGCATGCTCAAGCGCATGGTGCTGGAGGGGCGCGGCGAGGGGAACCCCGCCGGACTCGCCAGCTTCAACGCCGAGACTGGCGAGTCGATCTACTTCGACGTCAACGGCACGCCCGAGCTCGAGACCTCCGACGAGCTCGCGATCGTGGTGCTCACCGACGCCCTCGACTTCCTCACCGGACCCCGCACAGAGCGCGGCTACGGCGGCTTTGGCACCGACGACATGGACGCCTGGACCTGGGGCCTGCGCCACCACGTGCGCTTCGAGAGCGTGCTGGCCGAGTTCCTGGGCGACGACCCCACCTTCGCAGCCCTCACCAGCGGCTTTGCGATCACCCCGGACCGGATCGACGTCTGGCCCGGCGCCGCGCCCAACGATCCTCGCTACGGCCTGCCCGGCTTCCCCCGCCACGGCGACCACCTCAACGTCGACGCGGGCAACTCAGGCGTGAACGGCGAGCGCTTCAGCTACGGCTCCGGCCCGGTCTTCCGGCTGGTCGTGGCGCTGGGCGAGGACGGCCCCGAGGGCGTCAACGTGCTGCCCGGCGGCCAGTCCGGCCTCAACGACAGCGCGTACTTCGACGACCAGGCCCAGCTGTGGCTCGCCAACGAGGCCATGCCCCTGCACTACACGGTCGACGAGGTCGTCGGTGCAGCGATCGGACGCGAGGCCTTCCTGCCGGAGTGAGCTTACGAAGGGATCTTCCCTGGAGGATCCCGTGACGCGCGCCCACGTCTTTGTCGGCCTCGACGTCGCGCTGCTCGCCACCATCGCTTCCGTGTCGGTCTGGGCGGCGACCTCGCTCGCGGTGGCGTCGCCGACGCTGATCCCGCTGGCGATCACCATCGATCTCGTCGTCACCGCGACCGTCGCCCACTACCTGCTGGGCGTGCGCGGGGCGGGCCTGCCGAAGTGGACCGTGGCCGTCGTCGGGTTCGCCGGGGCCGCCGCCGCCCGCTGGCTCCTGCCCGACGCGGTGGACGGCACCACCCTGCTGCTCCTGCTCGGCGCGGTCGAGGGGGGGCTCGCGCTGTTCACCGGCTGGCGCATGTTCACCCTCTTCCGCGAGGCCCGCCACGCCCGCCGCCAGGGCCTGCCCCTGTACGAGACCGCCGAACACGCCCTCACCGAGGCGCTCGAGTCCAAGCCGCTCGCCCGCGCGGTGCTCCTCGAGGTCCAGCTCCTGACCCTCGGGTTCGTGGGCCCCTTCCGCAAGACCCAGGTTGGACCTTCCTTATTCTCCGTTCACCGCGAGTCCGGCTGGACCTGGATCGCAGCGCTCCTGGTCGGCATCTCCTTCATCGAGGTTCCCGTCCTGCACCTGCTCCTCGACCACTTCGTCGCCTCCTGGGCCGCCTGGATCGCCACCTTCCTCGGCATCTACGGCGCCCTGTGGATCTGGGGCGACGCCCAGGCCATGCGCCTGCGCCCCACCCGCGTCGAAGACGGCAAGCTCAAGCTCCGCGTCGGCCTCCGCTGGGCCGCCGACATCCCGCTCGGGCTGATCCGATCCGTGCAGCCCTGGACCGACGAGCCCGAGGAGGGCGACCTCGACGTGTCGGTGTTCGGCAGTGGGAACGTGCGGGTCGAGCTCAGGAGAGAGGTCGTGGTGGAGGGGCCGTTCGGGATCACGAGGAAGGGAGGGGTGATCGTGATGCAGGCGGACGGGAACCACGCGCTCTTCGAGTCGAAGGGCACACGCCGGGGCAAGCTCAGTTTCAAGCGCTTCCACCCAATCAAATCGCTGGAGCACCTCACCTTCTCGCGCGATTCGATCAACGGCAGGTCGAAAGTGCAGGCGGTCGACCTCAACGGCG
>MDTC01146138.1_pt1 | contig 59847 bp, 54 predicted proteins | sample 811181 | NCBI WGS metagenome assembly MDTC01 (sample SAMN05326644, study PRJNA326480) | marine metagenome | isolation source: seawater | place: Pacific Ocean: North | collected 2011 | reverse complement strand
ATTAGAATTTAAATTTACTATAAAATTGTCTATAAGTGGAGAATACCGGATTCGAACCGGTGGCCTCTTGCCTGCCAGGCAAGCGCTCTAGCCGACTGAGCTAATCCCCCAAAAAGGATGCAATATAGTAAATAGCAAGCATTTGCACTTCGAATTAATTGATGAAAATTCAGCGGTGAACTTTGAAGATCCAAATCCAGAACAATCTTAAGATTAAATAATTAATTTAAAAATCTCAGGCCAAGATTAAAAAATAATTAATTTTGTGTCAGCTAATTAAAAGAGCTCCACTTGTTGGAGCTCGTAATTAAGGGCATCCTTTGGGATGCCTTTAACTTTTAAACACATTGTGTTTCTTCTTAAAATCCACTAGTTGAAGCCCTGTCTTCATAGTATCTTTGACATCGAAATGATAGTTATAAGAGCGGGGCAATCCGATGATATAAATCGCGTCACAGCAATTGCAAAGTCCTGTGCACAACATATGATCAATCGAGGAATTTTTCAGTGGAATGAACATTATCCATCAAAAGAAGTGTTCGAAAAAGACCTGAATCGATCTGAACTCTTTGTGATTGAAAACGGAAAACTTGTCATCGGGGCCATTGTAATTTCAACTTTAATGGATGAAGAATACAAAGAAGTAAAATGGCTTACTCCTAATGAGAATAACAGGTATATTCATCGTCTTTGTGTAGATCCAGCTTATCAAAAAAACGGCTATGCAAAGGCTTTATTAGATTTTGCAGAAAACATATCCAAAGATCAAAATGTCACCTCTATTCGCCTAGACACATTCTCTCAGAACCCAAGAAACTTAAAGTTTTATAGAAACAGGGATTACATTCAACTTGAGCAAATTTATTTTCACCGGCAAAGTGAATTTCCTTTTTACTGCTTTGAACTCGTTCTTTAATGAAAGACGTTAATTTTAAAATCATCCATCAATTGGCCATTCCTGCAACCATTTCAGGAATATCAGAACCCTTGTTGTCTCTAACAGACACCGCAATTGTAGGTCGGATTCCTGAACAAGGCGCCGCGGCCTTAGCTGCAGCAGGAGCCGTTGGTGCTTTCTTGTCCACTTTGATTTGGGTTTTAGGTTCAACGAGATCTGCCCTGGGCGCTGTCGTCTCTCAGCACAAAGGAGCTCACAACTTAAAAGCCATAAAAACCCTTACCGGACAAACCTTATTCTTTAATATTGGTTTAAGTCTACTTATTATAGTCGTTTGCCTGCCCCTATCCCGAAACATCCTCATCTTACTAAATACCACAGGAGAGGTTTTGGAGCTGGGTACGACCTACCTTCAAATTCGAATTTTAGGCATGCCTTTTACGCTCTTTTGCTTTACTCTTTTTGGAGTATGTCGAGGTCTACAAGATACCGTCTCACCCATGATTGTATCCCTTATAGGAACTGCTATCAACATCATTCTTGACCTTGTTTTTGTTTTTGGAATTCATGGACTAATCCCTCCTATGGGTCTTGAAGGAGCGGCCATTGCAAGTTTACTAGCTCAAATCGTAATGGCTTGCTGCACTTATTATTACATTCGAAAAAAGCATCCTGCTATTACCCTTATTTTAAGGTGGCCCATTCATCCCAAAATCAAACAGGTACTTCAATTAATGAGCAATTTATTTTTGAGAAGCCTCACCCTAAATGTAACCTTACTCTTTGCAGTAAAAGAAGCCGCAAAATATGGAACTATAGCGCTTAGTGCTCACACCATAGGAATTAATCTTTGGTTATTTGCAGCCTTTTTTATTGATGGGTATGGAGATTCTGCCAATGCCCTAAGCGGAAAACTTCTCGGTGCAAAAGGAGTTAAGGGATTGGTTCACCTCAACCGTCTAATAATCAGATACGCTTTTACCTTAGGGGTGACCTTAACTCTAATTGGATTTTTAGCTGCACCTTATGTCGGCTATGTTTTTACCGAAGAAGCAGAGGTCTTAAAGCAATTCGATAAGGTATTTCCGGTAGTTTTGATTACATTCCCCATTAGCGCTATTGCCTTTGTTTATGATGGGTTTTACAAAGGCTTAGGTGAAGCCGCGTTCTTGCGAAACACACTCTTAACGGCAAGTTTAATCGGTTTTCTTCCAGCGTTTTATCTCTTTGATTCATTTGCGTTCAATTTAATGGGGGTTTGGTATGCAATAGGGGTATGGATGATTATTAGAGCACTCTTTCCTTATTTTTACTTTAAACTATACATTCGTAAAATCTAATACCTTAAGTGTATTTTTGTGATATGGGTAATCAAACAGTACAACTCAAACAAGTCGGTCCTATTGCACAATTGAGTTTTCACAATCCGGCAGGAAATGCAATGAGCAGTGAAATGCTTCAGCAATTAAGCCGTTATTTTAGTGATTTAAATGAGCGTCAAGACGTCTCTTTGATCACCTTAAAAAGCGAAGGAAGCGGAGCGTTCTGTGCAGGAGCAAATTTCAAAGAACTATTGCAAATAACTAATGCACAAGAGGGTAAAGCCTTTTTTAGTGGTTTTGCTAAACTTCTTTGTGCCATGAAAAACTGCTCAAAACCTATTCTAACGAGAGTACAAGGAAAGGCTGTCGGTGGCGGAGTAGGAATTATCGCCGCTTCTGATGTTGTCATTGCATCAAACACTGCTCAAGTTAAGTTATCGGAAATTCAAATCGGTATTGCCCCTTTAGTTATCGCACCTATTATCATTCATAAAATTGGCGTTGGACATTTTTCAAAACTGAGTTTTGACCCTGACGTCTTTCATTCTTCAGATTGGGCATTGAATAAAGGCCTGTTTTCTGAGGTGGCCAAAGACGAAAACGAATTGAACACCTTGATCGATCAAAAAACACAATTCCTAAGTAACCTAAGTCCAGAGGCACTCAGCGCGCTTAAAAGAACCCTTTGGAAAGGAACAGAATATCTTGATGAGGAAATGCTCAATCGAGCAGCTGAATCCGGTAAACTCGTTTTATCTGAACAAACAAACTTGGCTCTTGCGCCATACCGCAATAAATCATGATTGAAATTAAGCTTCCACAGGGCCAAAAAGTATACTTCAGCAGTGATCAGCATTTCGGAGCGCCTGACCCTGAAAGCTCTCGTAAACGTGAAAAAACCTTTGTAAAGTGGTTGGATAAAATCAAAAGTGATTGCCACAGTCTTTTTCTTGTTGGAGACCTTTTTGATTTTTGGTTTGAGTACAAAAAAGTCGTTCCAAAAGGTTTTGTTAGAGTTTTGGGAAAACTAGCCGAACTCAAAGATGCTGGTGTCAATGTTTACCTCTTTGTAGGTAATCACGATTTGTGGATGAGAGATTATTTTCCGACAGAGTTCGATATTCCTGTCTTTCACAAACCTCAACAGCTATCGATTAACAACTTCCGCATTTACCTGGCACATGGAGATGGATTAGGACCAGGAGATCATGGCTATAAATTCATGAAAAAAATATTTCTAAATCCTATATGTAAACGACTATTTAGGGCATTACACCCAGATCTAGGCGTGAGTCTAGCTCAATACCTCTCCTTAAATAATAAACTCATCTCAGGAGATTCAGACATCACCTTTTTAGGTAAAAAAGATGAATGGTTAATGCAGTATTCTCTCGAAGTTTTAAAAGACGAACACTATGACTACTTTATATACGGGCATAGACATTTACCTATGACCATACAATTAAATGAGTCCTCGAAATATCTCAATTTAGGAGATTGGATTCAATACAATACCTATGCGGTTTTTGAGAATAGTAAAATTGAACTTAAAGCTTTGGATCCTCAAGTCAAATTACCGCATTACAACTAGAGTATTGAAGATTTGATATCAACCAATCGCAACTGCAATTTTCTTTGATTGCGAAAAGTATTTTCCTCGATGTGATACGCCAAATCAACTTTCCCATCTAGGAGCTCCTTTTGATCAGCCATTCCAAAACCGATGGCCTCGCAATGGGCAACATTAAATTTTAAATGGGTTTCATCTTTACCTATACATCTAATAGGTCCTCGTGCTTTTATCCCTTTACTTATAAAAAGAGGTTGTGGATTATTGGGCCCATAAGGACGATAGCGATTAAGGATTCGCAATAATTTAGGCTCGACTTCATATATGGCCAATTCGGCTTCGTATAGTAATTCTGCTTCTTGTTGTTCTGTTTGTATGGTTTGAGCAACATGGGCTTCAAAGGCATCCTGAAATTCAATAAGGTTTTCTTCTTTTAATCGCAGTCCAGCAGCAAACTGATGCCCGCCGAATTGAATCAAAGAAGCTGAACATGCGTCAATAGCGGTATACAAGTCATATCCTTTCACTGAACGTGCCGATCCCGCTAATTCTCCTTCTGATGCTTTTGTCAAGACAATGGTCGGTCTATAAAACTCCTCTATCAACTTTGAAGCTACAATACCAACAACACCTTTATGCCAACTGGGGTTGTATACCACTGTTGTAGCCTTTTCTTCAGTACCTCTTTCAAAAATTTGTTTTAAAGCTTGTTTGGTAATTGACTGATCTAGAGCCCTTCGCTCCAAGTTATACTTTTTTATCTGATCAGCTAGATCCTCAGCTTGTTCTTCGTTATTCACCAGCATTAAAGAAACAGCTTGTTCGGCGTGTTTCATTCTGCCCGCTGCATTTATTTTTGGCGCCAAAGAAAAATTCAAATCTGTTAAAGAAAGCTCATTAAACTCTTTTTTGTTTCCGAGAAGCGTTCTAAATGCAATACGTTCTCCTTTTTGTAGTTCTAGCATTCCCCAATAGGCCAAAATTCTGTTTTCGCCATCTAAAGGAACCATATCCGCTCCAATGGCTAGAGCCACAAAATCCAAATAAGGAGAAAGTTCATGAATAGAAAGGCCCAATTTTAAGGAAAGGGCTTGAATCAATTTAAATCCTACACCACAGCCACAAAGTTCCTTGTAAGGGTAGTTACAATCTTGTTGTTTTGGATTGAGAATCGCAAATGCCTCAGGAACTTTTGAAGAAGGCTGGTGATGATCACAAACCAAAGTGTCAATGCTATAGGAGTTCGCCAAGGAAATTGACACATAATCCTTGATGCCGCAATCAAGAGCAATAATCAAACTTATTTCATGATCCTTAGCAAATTCAATTCCTTTCGTAGATATGCCATAACCCTCCGTATAACGATCGGGAATATAGTACATCAATTGACTGCTATATCGACTCAAAAATTCATAAACAAGGCTAACCGCTGTAGTTCCATCTACATCGTAATCACCGTAAATCAAAATACGTTCATCTGTCTCAAGCGCTTTTAAAACACGATCGACAGAAGTGTGCATCCCCTTCATTAAAAAAGGATCATGTAGATGCTCAAGCTCTGGTCTAAAGAAGATTTTGGCTTCTTCCCAAGACTTTATACCACGGTTTAAAAGCAGTTGAGACACCAAAAGGTCAACCGGTCTTTCGGGGTCTCGGTTTAGAGTTAGGTGAAGTTGCTCTAGCTCAATTTGAGAAGTGGTGCAGTCAAGCGTCCATCTCATTCATTTTAGTTTGAATGATGAAAAACAGTGACAATTTTCATCTCAGAGAAACGACGAAACATTTCCATAACACCACAGTATCGTTCTACAGAAAGATTGACGCATTTCTGAAGTTTTTCTTCGTGCAAATTTGAGCCGTGAAAATGATACTCCACTCTTGTTTTATCGTAAAATCTGGGATGTTCTTCGGTGAGCTCAGACTTGATGTCAATTCTAAATTCTCCAACTTCTAATTTCATTTTTTTAAAAAGAGAAACGACATCTAGACCCGAACAACCGGCCAAAGATGAAAGCATTAAGGCCTTTGGTGAATAAACTTTTTTATCGCTAATCTGGGCACCATCATTTATGTATAGTGTGTCTCCTGTTGGGTTAACAGATTCAAATAGCATTCCCTCTTTCCAAACTGTTGTAACTTTTGTTGACATAGATTTTATTTTAGTTCTAAGTTAATTTATTTCTTTCCTGAAAGTACAATCACGAATTCTCCTTTCGGGCTATTTTCTTCAAAATGTTGTTGAACTTCTTTAAGCGTTCCTCTAATCGTTTCTTCAAATTTTTTAGTCATCTCTCGACAAATAGCAACTAGTCTGTCTTCTTCAATAAGTTCTAATAATTGAGACAAGGTTTTATTCAATTTGTGAGGTGATTCATAAAAAACAACTGTTCGCTCTTCATCACTAATTTGTTGCAGTTTTTTTTGTCTTCCCTTTTTCGGGGGTAAGAAACCTTCGAAAACAAAACGCTCGGTGGGAATTCCAGAGTTCACTAAAGCCACAATTAAGGCCGTAGGGCCAGGCAAGCAATCTACAGTAATTCCTGCTTTAGCCGTTTCTCGCACCAGTAGAAATCCAGGATCTGAAATAGACGGTGTGCCTGCATCAGAAATTAGGGCTATAGATTGTCCTTGATTCATTTTATCAATTTGCCTAAATACAGTTGCGTGTTCGTTGTTTTGGTGATGACTCTCTAGGGTCTTGTCAATCTTGTAATGACTAAGAAGTTTACGACTGACCCTAGTATCTTCGGCTAATATCAAGTCCACTTCAGAGAGGATTCTAATAGCTCTCAAGGTGATGTCTTCTAAATTTCCTATGGGGGTAGGAACAACGTATAATTTTCCCTTCATCAATTAAACTGATTTAGTACCCCAAAGTTAAGGTTTAACCTTCCATCTCAGTCACCATATTTTTAATGGTATCCATGCCAGGGGTAAAAATTCGCTCTTTATTGGGGTTAATTTCAGGGATGTTTTTTCCGGATTTAAGAACATTTTTTGCAACCTTCTCAAATCGCTGGGCTAAATCAATCCCAAAAACACGTTTGATTAATTCTTTTCTCATTTTACTTTTCTCTTTTAAAGATACGAAGGGAATGCTCCTCTAACGCCATAAATACAATTCAATTCTTAGTACATTTGAATTTCAACAAAAAGCTGTCATGTTTTTAGAGCATCATCTCAACCCTCAACAAAATTCCGGATGGATAGAAGTCATCACCGGTTCTATGTTCTCAGGAAAAACAGAAGAGCTCATAAGACGACTTAAAAGAGCACAGTTTGCCAAACAAAATATCGAAATTTTTAAACCCGTTTTAGATGTTCGATACGATGAAGAACATGTTGTTTCTCACGATGCAAATCACATTAGATCCACCTCAGTTCCAGCAGCAGCAAATATTAGACTTCTTGCAGATCGATGTGACGTTATTGGCATTGATGAGGCCCAGTTTTTTGACCATGAAATTGTAAATGTTTGTAATGACCTCGCCAATAGAGGTAAGAGGGTGATTGTAGCTGGACTAGATATGGATTTTAAAGGAAATCCTTTCGGTCCAATGCCTGCACTAATGGCCACTGCGGAATACGTAACTAAAGTACATGCGGTCTGCACTAAAACAGGTAATCTAGCAAATTTTAGTTATCGAAAATCGAATGAAGACCAAATAGTCATGCTAGGTGAAATCCAAGAGTACGAGCCACTCAGCCGTTCGGCATTTTACCAAGCGATGCACAATATCAAATCTATTGAAACCGATGAGTCAAGCCAAGCTTCAAATTGATTTCAAAGTCCTAGCTCACAATTTTTCTTATTTAAAACGTCAATTGCGTTCTAGCACAAAATTTATGGCCATTGTCAAAGCCAATGCCTATGGCAGTGATGCAGTTATGTGGAGTCAAACCCTTGAAGCGCTAGGTGCAGATTATTTAGCCGTAGCTTATTGCCAAGAAGCTATTGCTCTTAGAGACGCTGGCATCAAAATCCCAATTCTCGTTTTTCATCCTCAAAAAGAGGACCTTGAAACCCTGGTTAACTATGGTTTAGAAGCCGCCATTTACAGTCTTGAGCAATTAAAATCATATAGAGATTATCTCATCAAGTCAGATAAAGCTCATCTAAGCATTCACCTCAATATCAACACAGGCCTTAACAGATTGGGTATTAAAAAAGAAGATATTTCTAAGGTCATTGCACTGCTCCAAAATCAAAACAAGCTTCGCTTAGAATGGCTTATGTCGCATTTAGCTGCCTCAGACGACTTAGCCCAATTATCTTTTAGCGAGGATCAGGCCGCAGCATTTGAAGAGGTATGTCACAGTATTGAAACTGAATTAAACCAAGCTTTTAAAAAACATTTACTCAATAGTTCTGGAATATTCAGCTTAGCTCACAAACAATACGATATGGTACGATCGGGTATCGCCCTTCATGGCTACTCGAATTTGGAGCATATAGATCCGCATTTAAAAGTAGTAGCGCACCTCAAGGCTAAAGTGACTCAAGTCTTTAACATATCGAAAGGAGAATACGTTGGTTATAACTTTGGATTTCAAGCAGGTAATGATATGACCCTAGCTACGGTGGCCATGGGTCACGCTGATGGAATCGACAGAAAATTCGGGCAAAAACAAAATCAAGTCTTTTTTGAGGATACCGCATTACCCATCTTAGGAAACATTTGTATGGATATGTTTATGGTTGATGTTTCAAATACCCAAATCAAAGCTGGAGACTGGGTAAGCATTTTTGACGCCCAGCACAACGCAGACCTTAGCGCTAAATCTATTGGAACTATTTCGTATGAATTACTCTGTGCAATTAGTTCGAGGGTAGAGCGGGAATTTATATTGTTAGAAAACTAACAATTTGTATTTTTTACAGAGACTCTTCCTATTTATATTTGCCGAAATCTTAAGAAGATGAAATTAGCAGTTGTCGGCGTTACGGGAATGGTAGGTCAAGTAATGCTCGAAGTACTTAAAAAGAGGAGATTTAAAATTGACGAATTCATTGCTGTAGCCTCAGTGCGTTCTGTGGGCAAAAAGATTTCTTTCCAAGGAAAAGAAATTGAAATTATCGGCATGGAAGATGCCATAAAGCAACAGCCAGACATTGCTATTTTTTCAGCCGGAGGAGACACCTCTCTAGAATGGGCTCCTAAATTTGCGGCAGTAGGTACTCGCGTTATCGATAATTCTTCTGCATGGAGGATGCATCCCGATCACAAACTCATCGTTCCAGAAATCAATGGCTCGTCCTTAAATGCAAATGATTATATCATTGCCAATCCGAATTGTTCAACCATTCAACTTGTAATGGCTCTATATCCTTTGCACAAAGCCTATCAAATGAAACGTGTGGTGGTTTCGACTTATCAATCAGTATCTGGAACCGGAGTAAAGGCTGTTCAACAGATGGAAGATGAAATGAACGGAGTTGAAGGCGAAAAAGCATACCCGCATCCTATCCATAGAAATGCACTGCCACACTGTGACGTCTTTCTTGAAAATGGTTTTACTAAAGAAGAAATGAAATTGGCCAACGAACCCTTAAAAATTCTTGAAGACAACAGTTTTTGTGTCAACGCAACCGCTGTTCGTATTCCGACAGCAGGAGGACATTCAGAATCAGTCAACGTCAGTTTTATAAAAGAATTTGAGTTGAGTGAAGTGAGAGAATTGCTCTCCAATATGGCTGGGGTTGAAGTCGTCGACGACCCTAATAAAAATTTATATCCAATGCCCGCTACTGCGTTTCAAAAAGATGAAGTATTTGTTGGTCGCTTGAGAAGAGATGAGTCTCAAGAGCGAACACTAAACATGTGGATTGTAGCAGATAACTTGAGAAAAGGGGCGGCCACAAATGCTGTCCAAATAGCAGAATACTTAGTTCAGCAAAAGATCTGCGATTAGTTTGTATATTGTTTCAACAATTTTTTGAAACATGAAATACGCTAAACTATTTGTGCTGCTGCTTCTTTTAAGTGGCTGTGCGTCAAAAACAAAGCGGGATCTTCCAAGCTATCCCTCTACAAAACAAGTAGATACCGTAAACAATTATTTCGGACAAACCGTCAAAGATCCATATCGCTGGCTCGAAGACGATCGCAGTGAAGAAACCACAGCGTGGGTCATTGATCAGAACAAAACAACCTATGGATATCTCGATCAAATCACTTTCAGAGAAGATTTAAAATCCAGACTAACATCTATTTGGAACTACGAAAAACAAGGGGCTCCATTTGAAAGAGGCGACTATACCTACTACTACAAAAACGACGGCTTACAAAACCAATATGTGGTGTATCGAAAACACGAGTCTGCAAGTGAAGAAGAAGTCTTCCTAGACCCGAATAAATTCAGCGCGAACGGAACAGTATCCCTTGCTGGACTTAGTTTTACAGAAGATGGTAGCCTGGCGGCCTATAGCATTTCAGAAGGCGGAAGTGATTGGAGAAAAGTGATTATTATTGATGCCTATACCAAAAAGCAAATAGGAGATACCCTGACCAATATCAAATTTTCTGGGGTCAGCTGGTATAAAAATAAAGGTGTATTTTACTCCAGCTACGACAAGCCCGAAGGAAGTCAGCTGAGTGCAAAAACCGACCAGCACAAATTGTATTACCACAAGCTTAAAGACAATCAAAAAGTCGACAAGGTATTATTTGGGGCAAAGGCTGTTGAAAAACATCGTTACATTGGAGCAAGAGTTACTGATGACAGCGATTTTCTGATTATTTCTGCCTCAAATACCACATCGGGAAATAAGTTGATGATTAAAAACATGAAGACCAACGGTCCAATTGAAACCATTACGGCAGATGAAAACGCTGATCTTTCCATGCTCGATCAAAAAGGAAACACCTTTTACTTTGTTACCGACTATCAGGCCGCCAATAAGAGAATTGTAAAGGCAGAATATCCCAATCTTAGTCCCTCATTTTGGACAGATGTAATTCCTGAAACCGAAAATGTACTAAGTCCGTCTAAAGGTGGTGGGTTTATCTTTGCAGAGTATATGATTGATGCCATTTCTAAGGTATATCAGTACAACTACGACGGAAATTTAGTCAGAGAAATAGAACTACCTGGTTTAGGTAGTTTTGGTGGTTTGTCAGGTAAATCCGAAGATGAGGTCTTATATTACAGTTTTAGAAATTACTACACCCCTCAATCCACCTACATCTTTAATCCAAACACAGGCGTTAGTGAAAAATACTGGTCGCCAGACATTGATTTCAATGAGAGTCAATACGAGTCAGAACAAGTTTTTTATACCTCTAAAGACGGCACAAAAGTACCAATGATCATCACCTATAAAAAAGGACTAGAAAGAAATGGCAGAAACCCAACCATTTTATATGGCTATGGTGGATTTAACATCAGTCTAACCCCATCTTTTAGCGTAACCAATGCCGTATGGATGGAGCAAGGAGGAATATACGCTGTTCCTAATCTAAGAGGTGGAGGCGAATACGGTAAAACATGGCATATTGCTGGAACGCAAATGAAAAAACAAAACGTATTCGATGATTTTATTTCGGCGGCAGAATACCTTATCGACAATAATTTTACCTCAAAAGAATACCTGGCCATCCGCGGAGGATCAAACGGTGGGCTTTTAGTAGGAGCTACTATGACACAGCGGCCCGATTTATTTCAAGTTGCCCTTCCTGCTGTGGGCGTGCTAGATATGTTGAGGTATCACAAGTTCACCGCTGGAGCAGGTTGGTCCTACGATTACGGCACCTCAGAAGACAGCCCAGAAATGTTTGAATACCTTAAAAATTATTCGCCCGTACACAATGTGAATGCAGGGAAATCATATCCAGCTACGCTAGTAACTACAGGTGACCACGACGACCGTGTTGTACCAGCTCATAGTTTTAAGTTTGCGGCAGAATTGCAAGCCAAGCAGGCAAACGTCAATGCACCTACCTTAATTCGCATTGAGACAGACGCAGGTCACGGAGCAGGAACACCAATCAGTAAATCGATTGAGCAGTATTCAGATATTTACGGGTTTACCTTTTTTAATATGGGATATAAGGAGCTTCCAAACCAAGGAGTTTTAAAGAAAATTAAAGGTTGACACATTGGGCCAAGTCGGCTCCCAGCTCTGTCCCTAAGGCAACGCCCATTCCACCTAATCGTATACCGTAATGTATATTCTTGTTTAGGCTAGCAACAATAGGGGTTTTTTGACGACCGGTTCCCATTATTCCAGCCCAACGATATTCCACGTCTTCTTCAGATAAACCGAAGAGTTCTGTAAGAAGCTGATCGAGGCGATTTTGAATTTTTATATTAAGTTCTAAGCGATCCGTGGTCTCCGCCCCAAAGTCGCAATTTCGTCCTCCGCCCAGAAGAATCCGATTATCGATATTTCGAAAATAGTAATATCCCTTATCTAAGTGAAAAGTCCCTTTGAGGGATAATCCTTTAATAGGTTTGGTGATGAGCACCTGAGCTCTTGCAGGAAGAATGTCAATCGCGCACGCTGATAATAGAGACGAACTAAATCCATTAGTCGCGAGAAGTAATTGTGAACAATAAAGTGTTTTTGAGCCTTTAACCTCAACCTGTTCATCTTGAAGTCCGAATGTTTTCACTTCATAATTCGAAACTATTTCAATCTGCTTAGCCAAGGATAATTGCTTCAAACCGAGCATCATTTTAACCGGATTGAGTTGACCCTCTAATCGGTGAAAAATTCCCTCACTTAGTACAGATTGCATTCCAAAGCACAGCGGTTTTAACTCAAAAACGTTCTGTTCAAATACGGGACAAAGCAACCGATTTAAATAGTCTATCTTTTCGGCACAGGCCTGAAATTCGCTTTTTTGAGTCGATTGAAATACTTCATAAGAACCATTAGGCTCAAAATCTATTTGCTCATCTTTAAGTTTTGCTCTTAAAGCTAGAATACCATGATAACGCTTAGCTACCAGCGCTACAACTTCAGATTCGGTATGGTTTTTTAGGTCCTCTAAAAGTTCAGATGGACTTCCAAAACAGGCAAAACCTGCATTCTTGGTGCTCGCCCCAACAGAAAGCATACCCTTGTCTAAAACACCGATTCTCGCACCAGGATACCGTTCTCTGCAAGAGAGGGCGGCATTTAATCCAACAATCCCAGCGCCAACAATAAGTATATCAAAAAAACTGTCCCCATAGGTTCGTTCCCAATAGCTTAGGCCAGACATCACTTAGTCTTGTATCTTATCTGGGTCTAAGATAAAATCCTCCATAAATTTAGTAGTATAATTGCCAGCTAAATAATCCGGATGATCCATGAGTTGTCTATGAAAAGGAATGGTTGTTTTTATTCCTTCAATGACAAACTCATCCAAAGCACGACGCATTTTATTGATAGCTTCTTCTCTAGTTTGAGCTGTAGTGATAAGTTTAGCAATCATAGAATCATAATTAGGAGGAATTACATATCCGCCATAAACGTGTGTATCTAATCGAACTCCGTGTCCTCCCGGCATGTGTAAAGTGGTGATTCTTCCTGGCGAAGGTCTAAAGTCGTTCATCGGATCTTCAGCATTAATTCTACACTCAATAGAATGTAATTTTGGAGTATAATTTTTTCCAGAGATCTTTTGCCCCGCAGCAACAAGAATTTGTTCTCGAATCAAATCAAAGTCCACCACTTCTTCAGTGATTGGGTGCTCTACTTGAATTCGAGTATTCATTTCCATAAAATAAAAGTTCTTGTGTTTATCTACCAAAAACTCAATTGTTCCAGCTCCTTCATAACCAATGTATTCCGCAGCTATTACTGCTGCCTTACCCATCTCGTCACGAAGCTTTTTAGTCATAAAAGGAGAAGGTGTTTCTTCTGTAAGTTTTTGATGTCTTCGTTGAATAGAGCAATCTCGTTCAGACAAATGACATGCCTTTCCGTACTGATCTCCGACCACTTGAATTTCGATATGACGTGGTTCTTCAATGAGTTTTTCCATGTACATACCTCCATTTCCAAAGGCCGCTGTCGCTTCTTGTACAGCACTTGCAAACTGAGGTTCCATTTGTTCTTCTGACCAAATGGCACGCATTCCTTTTCCTCCTCCCCCTGCCGTAGCCTTAATCATCACAGGATATCCCATTTCTGCAGCTACTCGCTTGGCATCTTCGACATCCTTTAATAATCCTTCTGAACCAGGAATAGTTGGCACTCCTGCTTCTTTCATCGTCATCTTAGCAGTTGCCTTATCACCCATTTTATCAATGTGCTCGCCAGAAGCACCGATAAATTTGATGTCGTGCTCTGCACAAATTTTGGAAAACTTTGAATTCTCAGACAGGAATCCATAGCCTGGATGAATAGCATCTGCATTAGTAATTTCTGCAGCTGCAATGATATTTGGAATTTTCAAATAGGATTCGCTGCTGGGTGCAGGACCAATACAAACCGCTTCATCCGCAAAACGAACGTGTAAACTTTCTTCATCGGCTTTTGAATAAACTGCGACGGTTTTGATCCCCATCTCTTTGCAAGTACGAATAACACGTAAAGCAATTTCACCTCGATTTGCTATGAGAATTTTTTTAAACATAGTGCTCTATTTTAGATTAAAAAGCTATGACGGATCGATCAAAAACAAAGGCTGATCAAATTCCACAGGAGATGAATCTTCAACCAAAATCTTAACTATTTTACCTGATACTTCAGATTCGATATCATTGAAAAGTTTCATGGCTTCAATAACGCAAAGTACATCACCTTGATTCACCTGTGAACCTACCTCAACAAAAGCAGGCTTGTCTGGAGAAGGTTTCTTATAGAATGTTCCAATAATAGGAGATTTCACTGTGATGTAATTATCGTTTGACTCTTCTACTGAAGCCGGCTCTTCTAAAGGTGCAGCGGCTGGCATTGCTTGAGGCATTCCAGTCAATTGCGTAGGAACTGCAGGAACTTGTTGAAGAACAGTTGTCTCAAGATTTGTTGTCCCTCCTGTTTTAATCGTTATTTTGACATCCTCCGTTTCGAGGCTAACTTCGCTAGCACCAGATTTCGCAACAAAACGAATTAAACTTTGAATCTCTTTGATATCCATGTTGATGTAATTTTAGTTGTCAGTAGTATATGCCCATTTGAAATATGCAGCTCCCCAGGTAAACCCTCCTCCAAATGCTGCAAATATTAAATTTTGTCCTTTTTTTAGTTGATGTTCATAATCGTACAAAAGCAAAGGTAAGGTAGCTGAAGTAGTATTCCCATACCTTCCGATATTCATTAGTACTTTTTCCTCCTCAAGTCCTATTCTTTCGCGGGTAGCTGAAATAATTCTTTTATTCGCCTGATGAGGAATAAGCCAGTCAACATCATCTTTAGTCAAATTATTCTTAGCCATTACCTTAGCTGCTGCATCTGCCATATTAGAAACAGCAAATTTAAAAACGGTCTTTCCTTCTTGAAAAAGGTAGTGTTTTCTTTCCCTAATGGTTTCTTCACTCGCTGGATTCAGAGAGCCTCCTGCCTCAATACGAAGAAAGTTTTGTCCAACACCATCACTTCTTAGATATTCATCTTGATGTCCTAGCCCCTCTTCATTCGGCTCAAATAAAACCGCTCCAGCACCATCACCAAAAATAATACATGTTGCTCGGTCTGTATAATCAATAATTGAAGACATCTTATCTGCACCTATCAATAAAATTTTTGAATATCGACTAGACATGATATAAGAAGAAGCGACAGACATTCCGTACAAAAAACTAGAACAGGCGGCCTGTAAGTCATATGCAAAGGCATTAGTTGCCCCTATTTCAGTTGCGACATAAGCGGCCGTAGCTGCCACTGGCATATCAGGAGTAGTAGACGCTAACAGCACCAAATCAACCTCTCTAGGATCGAGCTGCTTTTTCGTTAACAAATCTTGAGCAGCCTGAACCGCTAAAAATCCAGTAGCCTTTGAGTTGTCTTTTAAAATTCGTCTTTCCTTTATACCCGTGCGTGAGGTAATCCAATCATCGTTGGTCTCCACAATGGTCTCCAAAATTGTGTTGGTCAAAACGTAGTCAGGTACATATCCTCCAACGGCTGTTATGGCGGCTGTTAATTGATTCATTTTTTTGAAAAACAAAAATGGAAATTACTAATTTTTGTGTTCTTAAAGGCAAATCTAGGAAGCATATTCAGAAAACATAGGGTTAAAAAAAACTCTCGACAATTCGAGAGTTTTAAATATATTCCTTTAAAGTGGTTTATTCCACCTCTTCTGCACTATCAATTAGAACTTTTCCTCTGTAGTACATTTTACCTTCGTGCCAGTGTGCTCTATGCATCAAGTGCAACTCTCCTGTTGTACTATCTTTAGCAATGGTTGGAGTCACAGCCTTGAAATGCGTTCTCCTTTTGTCTCTTCTGGTTTTCGATATTTTTCTTTTAGGATGCGCCATAATTCCTAGTTGTTATTTTTTAACTTTTTTAATTTGTCCCATCTGGGATCTATTACTTTATTGTTTTCATTTGATTCATTTGATTGACCGGGTCTGAGTGACTCTAAACGCTCTAACGCTTCTGAAGAAAGGCTTCCGTCTTCAATACCAGGGTGAATTCGTTTTGCAGGAACTGCCAAAACTATTCCTTCGTAGATGTACTGTGCCACATTGAACTTATGTGAGCCATGCGGAAGGATTAGAATTTCATGGTCTTCATCGTTAAAGAATTCTCCAAACTTTACAACTAAAAACAAATCACTTGTTAGCGATTGGCTAAACAATTCATTACTGATATCACAAGGTAAAACTGTGCTCCCTAGGATTTTAAACTGAAGTTCCATCATCGTAGTGCTTTTTTTTAAGTCACATAATACTTGAATCTTCGCTTCTCCAAGGTCTGGGTAATCAAATAAGTCAAAGAACGTTTCGTCTATATCATACCTAAATTGGTGTGCGCCGTCTTTCAAGCCTACAAAAGATATATCAAAATCTTTTAACCTCATCTGCATTTGTATTACACACAACCTTTTAAGGCGGCTGCAAAGATATTAAATTATTGGAAACAACAAAGTTATTCTCTAATTATAATAAGAGAAGCTTACTGAGTTTTATCCTTAGCAAATTCTTTGAAGCGCTGTCTATTATGGCAAATATCAATAGCGGTATAAACAGCCTCTTTGAATGAACTCTCATCAGCTGTGTTTTTTCCAGCAATATCATAGGCAGTTCCGTGATCTGGCGATGTTCTTACCCCACTCAAGCCTGCAGTGAAATTTACGCCCTGTCCAAAGGAAAGTGTTTTAAAGGGAATAAGACCTTGATCGTGATAAGCCGCTAAAACAGCGTCATACTTTAAATGATTCCCATTTGTGAAAAAACTATCTGCAGAAAAAGGTCCAAACACGAGATGTCCCTCTTGGAATAAATTTTTAATCGAAGGTTTTAAAACCTCTTCATCTTCTGAGCCAATAATCCCGTTGTCTCCGCTATGTGGATTAATTCCTAAAACCGCAATTTTGGGTTTGCCAATTCCAAAATCCTGCTGCAGCGACAAACTCATTGTCTTAACCTTAGATGCAATTAAATCTTTACCAATTAATTTTGGAACGTCTCCAACACCTACGTGGTCTGTAAGCAAACCTACTCTGAGCTGACCTGAAACCATAAACATCAGTGCATTGCCGTCTAATTCTTGAGCTAGATAATCCGTATGGCCTGGAAAACTAAAATCCTCAGACTGCACATTGCTTTTGTTAATCGGGGCAGTGACTAAGGCGTCTATTTTTTTCTCTTTGAGTGCTTTGACTGCTGCTTGCAGTGAGGCTTTAGCTAATGTTCCTGATTCCGTTGTAGAAAGACCAAATGACAACTCGTGCTCTTGTTTAATACAATTAAAGACATTTATTTTGGACCGCTCTAATCGGTTTAGGTCTCGTATTCCTTGACAGGGCAATTGAAGTTCTAACGCTTTTTTTTGATCAGCTACAATTTTATTGGATGCGAAAAAAATAGGCGTACAAAATTCTAACATACGCTTATCCATAAAAGACTTTAGTGCCACCTCGCACCCCACACCATTTAAATCCCCTACAGAAATTCCTAATTTTAAAGGCGAGTCTGTTTTCATAGCAGTATCTTTAACTTATTCAAAAGTACCATTTTTAAAACTGCTATGTTTACAGGAATCATCGAAACCCTAGGAGAAGTTGTTCGACTTGAAAAAAATCAAAGCAATCTAGATTTATGGATAAAATCGAAGATTACACCTGAATTGAAGATAGATCAAAGTGTTTCACACAATGGTGTTTGTTTGACTGTTGTCGACATTAAAAATGACATTTATAGAGTCACTGCTATTGAAGAAACACTACAAAAAACAAATCTTAATCATCTCAAACAAGGAGGTTTTATAAATCTTGAACGTGCCATGCTTATGAATGCGCGACTGGACGGGCATATGGTACAAGGGCATGTAGATACCACTGCGGTATGCTCGCATGTTTCGAATCAAGATGGTAGCTGGGAATTCCGATTTAAATTTAAAGGTGTACCGGAATTCATTACTGTTGAAAAGGGGTCTATCACTGTAGACGGCGTCAGTCTTACTGTCGTAGATTCTATGGAAAAAGAATTTTCAGTGGCTATTATTCCTTATACTTACGAGCACACGAGATTTCAACACTATAAACCATCAGATGTGGTCAATATAGAGTTTGATGTTATTGGAAAATACATTCACAAAATCTTGAAACAGCAGGGAAAAGTCTAGAATAAACCTTGCATCTTCTTCCAGGCACGAGAAAGTACATATCCGCTTAACAAAGCGACAACAAAAAGAATAAGTCCCTGTATATTCTTTCCGTAGATGAAGTTTCCGACAGAAAAGAGCAGAGCGTATACCATAACACATCCTGACAGCATAGCCATAATGCCTTTAGGCACGTTCCAAGGCTCCGATGATGGGGCGCTGAATCGTTTCCATCCAGGTCCTCCAGGATTTATTTTTGTTACAAATTCTTGTAATACTTCCTGGTTTTCAGCAGGCGTTAAAAAGGTGACTGCCAACCAGGCGATTGTCGTAACAATCACAACAAAAGGAAATTGAAACCAAGAATCAAAAAAACCGTCCGCTCCAAATAAAGCAGGCCCCAAAGATGTGAAACTAATTAGAATAGATACTACTCCAGAAACCACCATAGCCGTAATTTCACTCCATGTGTTTATACGCCACCAAAACCATCTCAAAATAAAAATCAATCCACTCCCCGCTCCAAACATCAAAATAATATCGAACAACTGCTTTGCGTTTTGCATTTGTAAAGCGAAGAAACTGCTTAAAACCATAAGTAAAACAGTAGAAATACGACCTACAAAAACAAGCTGCTTTTCACTGGCATTTGGATTGATTTGTTGCTTGTAAAAGTCATTTACGATGTAAGAAGATCCCCAATTAAGATGAGATGAAAGCGTTGACATGTAGGCAGCTCCTAATGAAGCTAAAACTATACCCAAAAGCCCAGTTGGAAGCTTAGTAAGCATTGCTGAATACGCCAAATCGTTACCAAGTTTAGAAGCGTCTACCTGGGGAAATGCTTGTTGAATAGAGGCGACATCTGGATAAACCACTAAAGAAGCTAAAGCTACTAAAATCCATGGCCATGGTCTTAATGCGTAATGCATGATATTAAAGAAAAACGTCGCCTTTATCGCATGGGTTTCATCTTTAGCAGCCAACATTCGTTGTGCAACATAACCTCCTCCTCCAGGTTCGGCGCCCGGGTACCAGGCACTCCACCACTGCACAGCCAAAGGAATGATCAAAATAGCGATAAACGCATCTTTATCGTCAAAGCTCGGGATCAAGTCTAGCTTTCCTTTAACCTCTGAGTGGGAAAGCAATTGTTCTAAACCACCAACTTCTGGCAGATTAATCAGGTAAATCGCCGCGCCAAAAGCCCCGATTATCGCAACGATAAACAGTAAAAAGTCTGTGTAAATAACACCTTTAAACCCGCCAAATGTGCTAAAAAGCACGGTGATAGTACCAGCAACTGCAACTATTGTCATTGGAGAAACTCCCAACATTACTTGACCTATTTTAATCGCAGCAAGTGTCACTCCAGCCATCGCCAAAACATTAAAGGCCAAACCTAAATATACCGCCCTAAACCATCTTAAAAAACGCGCACTTTTTCCACTGTATCTCAACTCGTAAAACTCAATATCCGTAGTGACATTGGACTTACGCCAAAGTCGGGCATAGACAAATACAGTGAGTAATCCTGTAAGTAAAAAGGCCCACCAAACCCAATTTCCCGACACTCCATTTGTGCGAACAATATCTGTCACCAAGTTAGGTGTATCTGTTGAAAAGGTCGTCGCTACCATTGAAAATCCCAAAAGCCACCACGGCATATTTCGTCCAGATAAAAAGAATTCAGATGTGTTTTTACCTGATGTCTTAGAAGCGATTAATCCAATAACTAAAACCAAAGTAAAAAACCCGAATATAATGGCGTAGTCTAAAGAAGAAATTTCCATATTTATTGAGTTAGATGTGAGCTCTAAAATAAGAAAGAAAGTGATTTCTATTTGGAAAACTGAAATAAATTGGTCTTAAAAACAAACAGTGCATCTAGAAGTAGAACATGCAAATTCTATTTCTACTTGCCCGTTTCTATATTTAATGAAGCCATTTTCAGCTTTAGCCAAAGCTTCTTTAACCTCATAATATTCATTGTCGAGTAAAACATTATCTCTCAAAATGTCGTTTAACTCCTCTACTACTTTCTCTTGAGAAGATCCATAAGCTCGCATGCTCAACTGACGAATTACGGTATTTCTCGGGGTTTTGAGCATCTTGTAGCTCAAGTCTTGTTCAGATTCAGTGTGCTCGTTTAGATAAGCTTTGATTTTCTTCAAATTGTTGTAGATAAGTCTATTCCCTAGTTTACTGTAACCTGCGTAATCACACATTGGTGTAGTCCAAATAGGATGATAAGTGCCCTTCAAGTCTCCTCCTGGAGCCAATTTTTGTAGAATAGAAAAAAAGATGCGCTCGCGATCATCATTGGATTGTTTTACAAAATCAGGTATACGCAGTCGAATAGAAAAGTCTGTACATTCAGCAACACAAGAGCTGTATATACCAAGAATGTTTTTTTCAAAGCCTCTGAGATCTGACAACAATTTGTCGATTGTTAAGAATAATCTTGAATCACTATTGAATTCTTCGTCTATTTGTTTCTTTAAACTGTTAGCTTTAACGTATAATTCTATTACATCCTCGTCTTTTTGACGAATTAATTGTTGGTACTCATCATAGTCCAATAGTGTCTCCAAACTTAAATGCTGAGCTAAGAGCTCAAAACGATTCTTGGTTATAACTGAAATTTGTAGTACTCCTTCTTTATTTGTTGCTCCAAATGAAATGGACTTTACGAATTGGTCAAAAACAAATCCATTAGTTAATCCATTATTTTCATCGTTAAATTGAATTTCGATCCACTGGCCACTTAGCGTTTCTCCTTCATCGACAATACTCAACTCAACTCCAGTTTCCGCTAAAATTTTCACCTCTGTCAAATACAGAATCTTAGAAATCTTCGGCGCCCCCAACTCAGGCATGACTCTAACATTTAAACCGCTTTTAGCGACAGCGTACTGATGTGTATCAAACTCTTGACACCAAACGAATAAGGTTGTCAAAAAAACCAGTAAAATCGTAGTGCGTATTTTCATAAAACAGCGGCTCATCCATTAAGTAGATACGTCTTTTTCAGCTTGCTGTAATATTCTGGGCTAACTCCTATAAATGAAGCTATATTGGCGTCAGAAATTCTATTGATGTAGTTTGGATAGGTTTTCATGAAGTTTAAAAAGCGTTCATTTGCGGTGTTTTTGGTTGAATCTAAAATCCGCTGAAAAGTCCAAACCAAAGCCCTTTCTAATTCACTGATATATACGGCCGTGATTTGAGGAAATTCTTCAAACATTTCGTATTGCGATTTACGAGTAATTCCAATTACAATAGTCTCTTCCATCGCCTGAACCAAATACTCGGCTCCTGTGAGATTGATATAACTAACAACATCGCCAAGCCACCATCCCTCAAAAGCAAATTTCAAATTGTACTCATGTTCTTTTTCGTCAATATAATACATTCGAAGCCCTCCATGTAACACAAAATAATTACTGGAGTTTTGTCCAACCACAACCAAGTGGTCCTTTTTCTTGTACTTCTCTACGGTAAAATAAGCAATGAACTTTTTGAGCTCATCTTGAGTCAATGATAAATTATTGTCTTTTAAAAATTCGTCAAGAACACTATAATATGTATTTAATGGCACTGTAAAAAACTTTGACCGGCAATATAGTAATTAAAACTCCAAATTTCCAATGAACACGGGGGGTTTGCGTTTTAATGAAGATTGTTCGTAATCATAAGCTATTTCGATCAGCTTGGCCTCTGTCCAAGCTTCTGAAAAAAAGCTTATTCCGACAGGTAAGCCGTAAATAGCTCCCATAGGTACAGTTATAGAAGGGTATCCTGACCAAGCCGCATAAGACGAAGATGAAATTCCATATCCGCCTGAATCTCCACTTACTCTGTCGATAACCCATGCCGGACTTCTCGTAGGAGAAACAATGGCATCTAAATTATACGCCTTCAACACCTTGTCTAGTCCATCCGATTTACTGTAATAATTTAAGCTGTCTAAAGCTTTTTTATAGGTTTCTGCATTTTTACCTCCAGATTCTTGAGCCATCTCTAAATATTGTTGCCCGTAAAATTTGGTTTCAATAGTGTCTTTTTCGTTGAATGCGATCAGTGCTTCTAATGATTCTACTCCATTTGGATTTGATTTAAAATAGGCTTCTAAACCGTCTTTATATTCATGAATCATCACTTGAAATGAAAAAGACGAAGTTTTCGATGAGGTAATCTCATCGATATCAATGAGTTCCGCTCCTAAGGATTTCATGGTTTGAAGAGCAGACTGAAAAAGGCTATCCATTTGAGAATATCTGCCTTCACGTGCATAATAAACCCCTATGCGTTTTCCTTTTAAGCCACCTTTTTTCAAGTGTTCTGTTAAATTTTGTTCCGCTAGGTCGTTTAAAGTTTTTGAATCGCGGTTGTCTCTGCCTTTCATCGCTTCTAGCATATAGACAGCGTCCGCTAGAGTTCTGGTCATTGGTCCCGCTGTATCTTGTGTTTCACTTATGGGAATGATTCCTTGTCGACTCACAAGACCAACAGTAGGTTTTATTCCCACTATGCCATTAACTGAGCAGGGGCAAACTATAGAGCCGTTGGTCTCCGTTCCCACTGCCAAGACCGCCAAGTTTGCAGCTATGGCGACTCCAGATCCCGAGCTTGAGCCACATGGTGTGCGATTGAGCACATATGGGTTTTTAGTTTGTCCTCCTACGCCACTCCATCCACTTGAAGAATTAAGACCTCTAAAATTTGCCCATTCACTCAAATTAGTTTTACCCATAATCAGTGCTCCAGCCTCTTCCAATTGTGTAATTAAAAAACTACTTTGTTCTGGATAAGAGTCTTTCATAGCACGAGATCCCGCAGTAGTAGGCATTCCTGAAACATCTATATTGTCTTTGATAAGAACCGGTATTCCATGAAGAGGGCCTCTCCATTTTCCAGCAGCTAGTTCGGCATCTAATTCTTCAGCTCGCCCCCATATATTTGGATGTAAGGCAATTATCGAGTTTAGTTCTGGGCCTTGCTTGTCAATAGTGTTCGTTCTATCCACATAAAATTGTAGTACTTCTTTAACGCTTATTTCTTCAGCGAGATAGGCTTTAGATAATCCTTTGACATCAATCTCGATAAGTTTAGAACTTGCACGTTGGTCTACATTGCCTTCATTTGTTTTACACGAGAAAAAGGCATTCAAACTTAAGAGCGCAAAAAAGATTTTCAATTTTCTCACAATGGTTAATTTTAAAGTTGTATTAAAGTTAAGTTTTAAAATGAAATCTATTCTTCTGCTCATTGTATTACTCTTTATGTCTTGTAAAAAAAGCGCTGATTCCGTTCTTGAGGATACTATAGTTTCCACAGGTGTTTTAAGCGAAAAAGACAGCTTGCATTTTGAGAAAAAAACAAAGTTGTTTCGCTCTGACGGAACCCTTGAAAGAGCGCAAATAGAAAAACACGGTTTTCACTCCAAACCCTTTTGGTATCAAATTGAGCGCATAAACACCCCTTCACAAGAAACCTTTGGAATAAAAGAAAAAAGCGTTTTTACTTCTCCTCAAAACAACTACAGTGAAGAGCAAATAAAAGCCTTCAAAACGGCCGTGTACACTTCGCGGTTTGTGCTGTACCAGCCTCACGTTTTCGAAGACGAAAAAGCAAATATCTCTCGTCTTAAAGACAGTGTTTTTTTCAATCAAAAATGTTACCAATTGCAAATTGTATTTGACGATAATTCCAATGACGTTTGGAAACTCTTTATCAACAAAAAAAGTCGCTTAGTTCAAGGCTACGATTTAATACACAACGGAAGAAAAAGTCTTATTCACAATGAAAAAATGACCCAAAGTAAAGGCCTTTGGGTGCCTTCTGTAAGAACGAGTTATATGTTCGATCAGGACAAAGCTTTTGTCAGAGCTAAATATTGGTACGACTATACTGACAAATAATATTTGTGCTTTTTACTACTACTAAATTACTAGATCCATGAAAAAATCAGACTCTTTTTGCTATTCGTTTCGTTTGTGTTTTCAGCAAACGCACAAGAGAAAAAAGATAACGGCTTGTCCATAAAAGCAGAGCTTTTTATTGAAATAAAATCAAACAAGATTATCCTTGAGCACAGAATCCTCCAAATAACACTTTACCTAAAGTGTCTAAAAATTAAAAAAGCTTTATAGATGCGAATTAACTAGACTGATAAGTTGATTCACGTTTACTACTCCAGACTGTCTCCACACTTGTTGACTGCTTTTGTACAACATCAATGTTGGAACTCCCCTGATTTGAAGTTTTGCGGATAAGCCCTGGTTGTTGTCGACATTGATTTTTAGTACTTTTAATTTATCGTTAAAGTGCTTTTTGACCTCCGTTAATATTGGCGACATTGTTTTACAAGGGCCACACCAATCCGCATAAAAATCGACTAACACAAGGTCAGATTGTTTGATTAATTCTGTAAAGTTTGCCATCTTATAGCTTTTATCTCTCAAAGTTATTCGAAATGAATTGGAAGTTTTATTATTCGTGTTACATAAGTCTCGTTTTACTCATGTGTTTTTCTTGCACAAAGGACACCGAAATAAACCAAAAACCCAATGTGATTCTCATTATTGCTGACGATCAAGGATATGGAGACTTGAGTGCAAGAGGAAATCCTTATCTAAACACGCCAACTTTAGATCAGTTAGCCCATAGCGCCCTCTCATTTGAAAATTTTTATGTGAGTCCTGTTTGCTCACCAACACGAGCCGAATTACTGACTGGAAAGTATTATCCTAAGTCTGGTGTATACTCCACCTCAACAGGGGGTGAACGTATTAATTTAGACCAACAAATACTCGGGGATTATTTTAAAGAAGATGGATACCGAACTGGGTTTTTTGGCAAATGGCACAGTGGGCAGCAGTATCCATATCATCCTAATGCCAGAGGGTTTGAAGAGTTTTATGGCTTCTGTTCTGGACATCTCGGACACTACTTTGACGCCCGCATTGAGCACAACGGTAAGGCCATCCGTTCCGAAGGCTATTTAACAGATGATCTCACGACCAAAACGATTGAATTTGCAGGTCAAAATGCAACAGAACCGTTTCTAGCCGTTTTGAGCTTGAATACACCGCACAGCCCAATGCAGGTTCCTGGGCAGTGGTATAAAAAATTTGACTCCATGAGTATTGATGGGGGTGAGCGTGAAGACATCAATCATTCTAAGGCCGCTTATGCAATGGTTGAAAACATAGATCACAATGTAAAACGCATAATACAAGCACTAAAAAAAAATGGGCTAGATGAGAATACTGTGTTAATTTATATGAGTGATAATGGCCCCAATGGACACCGCTTCAATGCCGGTCTAAAAGGCACCAAAGGTTCTACAGATGAAGGAGGGGTTAAAACCAATTTCTTTTTAAAATACTCGCCCTTTAAAGGTCGGAAAATCGAGCAACTCGCCTCTTCAATTGACCTGTTACCAACCTTATTGGAATTATGTGGAATCAACATACCAAAGGGTATAGACGGGGTGTCACTGATGCCTAGTATCTTAAACAATGAAATCAAGGATAAAACACTTTTTCACTTTTGGAACAATCAACTCAGTGTAAGAACCACAGAGTATAAATTAGATACTCGTGACTCTTTGTTTGAAATACGTAAAGATCCCAATCAAAAATTTCCTGTTCAAAACGATTCTGTCTTTGCGCTACTTCAAACTCAAAAAGAAAAATGGCTGGCCAAATACCTCCTGTCAACTGAAGAAAAAAGACCTTTTAGTATTGCCAATGCAGCCGTATTTCCAGTTGTTTTGCCCAGTAGGGATGCCTCCTTTAGCGCTGAGGTAAAAAGATCAAATCGTTGGCCTAATGATTCCTATCTCAAACAGTGGAAGTCCTTGTCAGACTCCATATTTTGGCCCGTCGAAAATTTCGAATCGGGATGGTATTATTTTACCCTTTACTACACCGCACCTAAGACCGAGGTGGGCGTACCTCTTGAAATTAAAATCAAGAATGGCAGTGTACAACAAATTGTTGAAAAGACCTTTGTGTCAGAACCCATAGGAGCTAGCGAAGACAGAGTACGCCGTATCGAGTCTTATATCAAAGACTTCTATCCCTTACGCTTTAAAGACAGTTTGTTTCTTGAGAAAGGCTTAGATACAATTGTTCTTCACAGAATGAAAAGTGGAGAACACAGTATAGAATTCCAAAAATTAGAACTCAGCCGAACTTCTAATCAATAGCACTAGAATCGTAAACCACTACTTTTTTCCACAAATGATTTGCCGACTCAACAAACTTTAAATGTGTCGGATCAACTTGGTAGGCCGCCTCGTCTTCAGCGTTGGCAAATGACATCATATAGAGATAGGTGTAGGTATTATCCACTACATCCCTTTGCTCTGTGGATGCAGGTCTTCCAAGATGTGATTTTATCGCCTGTGGATTGGTGGCCATTAGCTCTTTAATGGCTTTTTCAAAATCGGCACGGTCAGATGAATTATCAGGCTCATTGAGCCAAAATAAAACAGTGTGAACTAAAGGGCCTTCTAAAGGTTCTGCTTGAGAGAATGCTGTTGAACTCATTGCAATAACTAAAAATAAAATGATTTTTTTCATACTATTAATCGATGATGGCCTGATAAACTAAGGCTCTTAATTTTTGATGGTCGTCTACATTTTGAATAGGAATCACCTGAGTGAAATAAACCACTACGAGTTCTTCTTTAGGGTCAACCCAGTAACTAGAATGATATGCGCCACCCCAGCCAAACTCACCTACAGAACCTAATTCACCTCTTAGACCTAAATCTTTCGATATCGAATACCCCAATCCAAAGCCCATTCCGTTTTGCCAACTGTACTCAATACCTCCAAGGTGATCTACAGTCATTAATTCAACTGATTTTCGAGACAGGATACGGTGATTGTTGTAGGTTCCTCCATTGAGCATCATCTGCAAAAACCTAGCGTAATCCATAGCGGTGCTCACTAAGCCAGCTCCTCCTGAGTAATTCTTACGAGGACCCTTTACATAAGCCCCTTGACTCTGCATCGTCCCTTCCTTAGGGGCCCGAACTAATTTTTGATTAACCATATTGTAAACGGTAGCTAAACGGTTTACCTTGTTCTTAGGCACGTAAAAATACGTGTCGTTCATTCCCAAGGGATCTAAAATATGTTCACTTAAAAATTCAGCCAAACTTTGTCCTGAAACCACATTGACCAAAGCTCCTAGGATATCAGTATTATAACCATAGACGAACTGTGATCCTGGCTGTGCCTCATGTGGCAACACAGCTATGCGTTTTATTGTTTCCAAAACTGCTTCGTCTCTGTGCGCAAAATACCACCCTTGCAGGTCTGCTTCTGCCCACTTATCTGCTGCCACTCCATATCCATAACCAATACCCGCTGTGTGCGTGAGCAAATCACGAATAGTAATTTCTCTATTGGCAGGAACAACATCGTAAGAATCATCTTCATTTGCAACGGCCACTGTGCTGTTCTTAAATTCTGGAATGTATTTGCTAATAGGGTCATTGATTAATAACTGCCCTCGTTCTTGCAACATCATCACTGCTGTACTCACAATGGCTTTGGTTTGAGAGGCTATACGAAACATAGCGTCCGTGCCCATTGCAATCTCATTTTCTTTGTCTTGCATCCCAATAGCTTCGTGATATACGACTTGCCCTTTTCGAGCAATCAACGTCACTGTGCCCGGTAATTGCCCTTGATTCACATATTGATGAAAAGTATGACTTAGGGTATTCAATCGCTCAGAAGACATTCCTGCAGCTTCTGCCTTATTTTCAACCAATTGTTGGCTAAATAAAGTCCCCTGAACTCCCGTTAAAAGCAGGATAAATAAATATTTTCTCATTGTTAAATGGTTTAGTTAGTCTAACTTGTAAGTTATGAAAAAGGTGTGAGATTCACTCTATAACCAACCTTAAGCCATGAAAAAAACAATAATTTTTATAACTACAATAACGCTGCTTTTTGCCTGCGCAGAAAAAGAAACCTTCAGCACTTATGCGCTTTTAAGTCAAATTAACGGGACACAAAAAATAACCGAGGTTGCGCCAACTGAAAACTCCTCCTTTGACGTTGATATTGCCATTGACACTGCTCAGCGTTTTCAGCAGATGGAAGGGTTTGGCTATACTTTAACTGGCGGCAGTGCAGCACATATCTTTAAAATGAATACAGCGCCTCAAGACTCTTTATTACAAGCTCTTTTTGGCACGCAAAAAGGAGCATTAGGAATAAGCTATCTGAGGCTGAGTTTGGGGGCTTCAGATTTAGATGAGTTTCCCTGGTCGTACAATGACCTAGATTCGAATCAAGAAGATAAAGAATTATCTGCATTTAGCTTGAGCAGAGATACTTTATACTTGCTTCCTGTTTTGAAAAAAATAAAAAGCATCAATCCCAAAATACAATTGATGTCGTCGCCTTGGTCGGCCCCAAAATGGATGAAGAACAACCAAGACAGTAGAGGTGGAAAATTACTCAAAAAATACTATTCAGCCTACGCCTTATATTTCGCAAAATACATCAAAGCCATGGGAGAAGAAGGCATAAAAATAGATGCCATCACAATTCAAAACGAACCCCATCATCCTGGAAATAATCCCAGCATGTATATGAGTTCTAGCGATCAAGCAGAATTTATTGGCGCTCATCTAGGCCCTCTTTTTGAGGCGCAAAACATTGACACCAAAATCATCATTTGGGATCATAACGCTGACGAATACAATTATCCTATCGAAGTGCTTAGTAATCCTAAAGCAAACACTTATATCGATGGATCAGCCTTTCACCTTTACGCTGGATCTATTACTGCCCTATCAGAAGTTCACAAGGCCTTTCCGTCAAAAAATCTCTATTTCACTGAACAGTGGACAGGGGCTCCCGGAGACTTCGAAAAGGATTTCAGCTGGCACTTTGAACAACTCATGATCGGGGCTCCAAACAATTGGTCAAAGGTCGTTTTGGAATGGAACCTCAGCAATAACCCCGAACTAAAACCGCACACAGACCGGGGTGGATGCACTAGATGTTTAGGCGCAATAACCATCGATCAGAACAAGGTAGTCGCCAACCCTTCGTATTACGTCATGGCTCATGCCTCGCCTTTCGTTCGTCCAGGAGCTTTCAGAATTCATTCCACCCAACACGACAATGTGCCAAATACCGCCTACGAAAATGAAGATGGTAGCATCAGCGTTTTGCTGTACAACAAAAACGAAAAACAGCATACTGTTCGAATTAGTGGGCTCGAAGAAGTTTTCACCTATACTGTTCCGGCTCAATCTGCACTCAGCGTCACTTTTTCCAAACCCTAATGAACGAATTGCAAGTTGCTTTCAATACCTACAGCATAAGTGACAATGATGAATTATCGCGCGTGATCAAATTGAACATGCCTACCTTCTTTGACCATGATGAAATTGAAGATTATCTTCTGTTTTTGAATTCCCAAAGGCAGTTTTACTTTACGGTATATAATGAAAAAAATGAGGTGGTCGGTGGATTTGGATATAGCCTTTTTTCTTCACAAGAGTACGCTAAAATAGATTGGATCTTTTTTGATCCTAAGATTCACGGCCAAAGAGTAGGAAGCGAGGCCGTTCGTTTTTGCGAAGCGCACATTTTACCTCATAAAGCAGTGAAAAAAATTGTAATCACAACATCCCAAAAGACTTCTACGTTCTTTAAGAAATTGGGTTATACACTCGAAAAAACCCAGGCTGATTTTTGGGGAAAAGGATTGGACCTACACCAAGTCGTCAAATCAATTGGTTAAGCGCTAATACGCCCAATAAACCAGAAATTCCAATAGTAGTTTCCATCACGGTCCAGGTGGATAGCGTTTCTTTTATCGTAAGATTAAAATATTCCTTGAACAGCCAAAAGCCTGAATCATTCAAATGAGACAACATCAAACTACCAGAACCAATTGCCAAAACCATAAGTTCTGGGTTTACATCAGTAGCACTGACCAGTGGAAGCACAATACCCGCTGCCGTAAGCCCAGCTACAGTAGCAGAACCCACTGTAAATCGAATAACGGTAGCAATAAACCAGGCAATGATAAGTGGAGATATATTGATACCTTCTAACATCACTCCGATTTCTTGACTAACTCCACTGTCGACTAAAATTTGTTTTAGGGCTCCTGAGCCAGCTATAATGAGCAAGACCATTGTAATACCCTTAATTGAATTGGCATAAATATCCATCACCTCTTTTACGCTTTTACCTCTGCGAATTCCCAAGACGTAAGCGGCAAATAATACTGTAATTAATAAGGCGATAACAGGGTTTCCTATAAATTCAACAACGGTCATGGTTTGGGCTGACAAGCTGTTTATCTCTACAAGCACCGTGGCAATTCCAATGATGAGTACTGGTAATAAGGTGGTCAACAAACTTATACCTAAGCCGGGCATTTCTTCTTTAGTAAAAACGCGACTCGCTTGAAATTCTTTAATTGGTCTGGCCTGAACCTTTGGTAGAAAACGAACCAATACTGGCCCTGAAATTAGTATCGCAGGAATAGAAACAATAAATCCATACAACAAGGTTTTGCCCAAATCTGCTTCAAACATCACAGATAAAGCCGATGGTGCCGGATGAGGCGGTAAAAAACCATGAGTAACCGACAGAGAGGCAAGCATGGGTAGGGCAACCTGAATTAAAGGTAGTCCTGTTGAAGCCGCAACTGTAAATACTAAGGGTACTAAAATGACAAAGCCTACAGAATAAAAGAGGGTAATACCAACCAAAAAGCCTGTCAGCATAACCGCGATTTTCGTGTTTTTCACCCCAAAATAAGCGACTAAACCTTCGGTGATTCGCTGGGCAGCCCCACTCTCGGCAACAAGTTTGCCTAGCATCGCACCAAAGCCTAAAATCATAACTAAGAAGCCGAGAATATTTCCGATTCCCTTTTCTAAAGAACCCACCAATTGATCTAAGGGCATTCCTTGAAAGATTCCAATCCCTAAGGCTACTAGAATAAAAGAGATAAAAGTGTTTAATCGTATAACTGCTACAAGCAGAAATAACGCAAGAATACCAATTCCAACTACAACTAACGACATCTTAAAGCCCTATCCTTTAGGTGTTTTTTCTTTGGACAAGTCGGTCTTTTTCGACTTGACGTGTTTCTCTAACCAACGGTCCTGTTCCCAGATTAAATGTAATATGGTTTCTTTGGCTCTATAACCATGGCTTTCCTTTGGAAACATCACCAGTCTAGTGGTAGCGCCTAGTCCCTTAAGTGCATTGTAATAACGCTCACTCTGCATGGGGTAGGTTCCTGAATTATTATCTTCTTCTCCGTGCACCAATAATAGCGGCGTTTTCATTTTATCAGCATGCATAAAAGGCGACATAGTATAATACACCTCAGGTGCTTCCCAGTAAGACCTAGGCTCACTTTGAAAGCCAAAAGGAGTAAGTGTTCTATTATAGGCCCCCGATCTTGCAATTCCAGCCGCAAAAAGATTCGAATGGCTCAATAAATTAGCCACCATAAAGGCGCCGTAACTATGCCCCCCAACAGCGACTCGGTCTCGATCAGCGTATCCTAATCCTACAACAGCATCAATCGCCGCCTCGGCGTTGGCTACGAGTTGGGGTCTAAACGAATCGTTTGGTTCGGTATCCCCTTCTCCAATAATTGGAAAAGCCGCTCGGTCTAAAACGACATACCCTTGAGTAACCCAATAAATTGGTGAACCCCAAGAAGGGTAAATGAATCGATTTGGATTATTGGTCTTTTGAGCCGCGCTACTTTTGTCTTTATACTCTCTTGGATAAGCCCATAAAATCATAGGAAGCGGGTCGGGGTTTGTCTTGTCATAGCCTGCTGGCGTATAGAGCACTCCACTTAATTCCAAACCGTCTTTTCTTTGGTAACTCACGAGTTCTTTCTCAACGTCAACTAAGGCTTTAAATGGGTTTTCAAATGAGGTCAATTGATCGAGTTCACTTTGCTTAGCTAAATTGCGATAGTAGTAATTCGGAAACTCCTTTGGTGATTCTATTCGAAGATACAGGCGATTTTTATCGCTCTGATAATCCAAAATGCCTTCGTATTTATCAGTGTAGCTAGACTCATAAACTCGGCTCGTATTCCCGTTGCTCAAGTTTAAGCGGTCGACAAAAGGAAATTGGCCTTTGTCAGAAAATCCACTTCCGATTAAAAAAGCATTATTGCCTTCAAGGCTTAAAACATAGGTGTTGTATTTTGACTCTTGCGTCACAAATCTACCCGGGTCGCTGTAAACATCCTGATAGTTGCGATCGAAGATCAATTGAGGAATTTGTTCAGATTTCGATGGGTCAAACACATAGGTTTTAGTGTTACGAGTATTCCACCAGCGATCACTAATTACAGCCGTTTTATCATTTCCCCAAATCACGTTGGAGATTCTGTTTTTAACCATGACCGTCATCTCTGGTGCTTCATTAAAAGGAGCCTTCCACTGGTAAAGCGCGTCTCTATACGCCACCTTGTTTTGAGGGTCTCCTTCATCTAAGGCCTGAGTGAAATACAAGGTAGACGCCTTATCTGCTCTCCAGGCTACAGACCGTTTGCCCTTTTTTGAAGCCATAAAACCTTTTGGTCGAACTTCTTCTAAAGGACTATCGTCCACAAGCTTGATTAGATTGGCGTTCATATCGTAAACATGAGTTTCCAGCGGAAAACGACTGTATGTAACCAAATACGAAAAAGGCTCTTTTAAAAAGCTTATCATTACATATTTTCCGTCAGGTGAGATTCGAATAGCCCTGTACATTCGTGTATTCAAAAAAGATGATGTCTCTCCTTTTAAAGAGATTTTAAGAATTTTAGCTCTTGTAAGTTGTTTAAAATTGTACGCGTCGCTCGGATTCTTGATTAGGTCTTGATAGGTTCTATTTTGTGCTTTTTCTCCATTGTTTTCGGTAACCTTTGGTCCAGTTGGTGTTTTTTTCGAAGTGTCGATTAAGGCTTCTTTATCCTCTGGAACGACCTTAATCAAAAGTTCTTTGCTATTCTTTAACCAAACAAATTGAGAACCCAAACTCACGTTGAGTTTAGCTTCATATATGCGTTTGGCTTTTTGCTGAGCTACATTTAAAACCCAAAGTTCTACTCCAGTAGAAGTGGTGTGGGTCATGGCCACATGAGATTCGTCTGGCGACCATGAAAAATTAGCAAAACGCGGGTTTTGAGGAAGACCATCGACTTGAAGTCTTCGCTCTTTTTGTTTTAAATCGACAACTTCAACCTTGGTGTAGTAGGTTGTTCGACTTCCGATATGGGTATTAGGGTCTAATCTAAGACCCGCAATTCTAAGCTCAGGCTGCGAAAGCTCTTCTATGCTTTTATATGTAGGTCTGTAGGCAAAGACCATATGTTCGTCTTTAGAATCTATAAGAACAGTAGGCGCCAAATCGACATCAATTAAATCATTCAGGGCTTTTTTAGGTGTTTGATAGCCCAAGTCTTGTTGTGCAAATAGCCCAGTGCAAACAAGAATTACAAAAAGCAGAGTCAGTTTTTTTCTCATGACAGGTTAAGTTGAGTTGTTATGAAATTACAAAATTCTTTAAGCCAATACTGGCCATGAGCCATAAGGCCTTATAATACGTCTATCTGTCTACTGTATTTAATAGACAGTGTTTGATTGTTTATTTGATCGATCCAATCTTTGTCTTTTACAATATTGAGTACCACATATAAACCTGCATTTGCTTTTTGAAGCAATCCAAATCTGGCATTTAAAGAGGTGACATTTGTGATATTATTATACTGTACCAAACTCTGAACAAACATCTTAGGGGTAAACGAATAGCTCAATCGAGCTCCTGTAATCAAAGCGTTCACATCTCCATTGAGCAATCTTAAATCAGAGTAAGTCAGATTGATATTGGCCGAGAACTTATTGCCAGAACGAATGTTCATGGTGTTTGAAAACTGCATTCGATTTCCGCCGTAATAACCTCCAATAAAAGTTCTATTGTAAAAATTAATAGCCTTATTCGGATTCGTTATCAAGACAAACTGTAGTTCTTGGTGATTGTATTCTCCAACTGGAACTTCAACTCCAGTAAGTGAAAAAGGATCAAAAACACCCTCTGTTCTAAAATTAATTCCAGTGTGAATTTCAAAGCCACTTGGCCAAACCCAGTGATTATCCACATGTAAAAAACTACTGATTAAACGATTGTCAAAATCATAATAGCTAAACCCTGAGACATGGGGTCTAACTTCAAATATAGGCCCCAAATTTTTTGTTCTCCATTGTTTAAAAATTAAAAACTCAGGCTTTTTAAAAGAGGAGCGCAACAAAAACCCTACTTCAGGATTGAAGCCTTCACCGAGTTCAGTATAGCCTAGACTTACGCGCCAGCCATCCCAGTTATAATTTCCTTTAAATTGATATGCATGTTCTTGTTCCCGATCTTGAAGCCCGTTGCTTTTAGCAATAAAGCCTGTTATGTCTGCCTTTTTACCTAGCCCTAATTTTCCGTCTACCGCAATGACGTTATTAAAGTTCTCAGAACCAGGCCCAACATCATTTTTACCCACCACAATAGCTCCTAAAGACGAACGGCTTTTTGAAAAGTCGTGATTGACTCGAGCAACTGAAAAATTAGTTCTAAAACCATCTTCGCTCACCGTTTCTGTTTGCATGCCTAAAAGCCCAACATTGGTTTGACCTACTTTACCTGAAATACGACCACCTCCTACAATTGGAACTACCGAGCCGTTTTCAGCAATTCCAATTCTACGGCTGAAAAATAAGTCTACCTCACCAGGACTTCCTACTGAAAATTGCCCTGCATTTTCTAAGAAAAAAGCGCGCTTCTCTGGAAAAAATAAATTAAATCGATCTAAATTGATTTGCTGTTCATCAACCTCAACTTGAGCAAAGTCAGTATTATAAGTCAGGTCCAAAGTCAATCCTGGAGTTAAACTGTATTTTAGATCGATTCCAGCATCTCCATTGGTTTGAGAGCTATTATATACTCCTGTATTATCTCTTATTTCTTGACCAATAACATACGGAAAGAGCTTAAGGTTTTTAGGATTCCTTAGTTGTATGCCATTCATTTTTCCAGCCATAGAGACTCGCTTGATTTCAAACCCAAGAGGCAAGGTCGCCCAAAAAGCAATTTCAGTGTTTTTTGCGATATTTCTTTGGAAGTTGATTCCCCATGTTTTGTCTTGGCCTGATAGGAACCGTATGGATTTCATGGGTATTTCAAACTCAGCGCTCCATCCGAATTCTCCTTTTTGAGTAACTACGTTCCACGAAGCATCCCAGTTTAAGTTAGTTCCGCCAATAACTCCTCCTTGTTGACGCCCCGCTCGTGAAAAGTTTCCGTCGCCTTCGTTATCAATCTGTGCATCGTATTGTTTGGCATCTGCATTGGTCCCGAACAAAAACCCGTTTTGTTGGTCGTTATAGGTGTCAATAATAAACTGAAAACTATCCTCATCATTTAGTTTTGCGTCTCTTCGCGAATCAGAAACCACGATACGCTCTGGAGTGCTGTCGTAACAAACCACAGCCACCAAAAAAGAGTTATTCGTATAAGCCGCCCTGATTTCTGTTTTTTCACTTACTGCCGCTCCGAAATTGGGCGTTACTTGAGTTAGATCAGTGATAGGCTGAATATCTTGCCAAACCGGATCATTTATGACATTTCCATCTATAACGGGCTCTAAAATTTTTAAGGCTACCGGCTCAAATGATGGCCGCTCTTTAAAATTATTTTGTTGCGCATTAATGGATTGTAGGCTTGTCAATAACAGCACAAACCCAAATAGTCTTAGTCTCATATTTAGCGATGAATTAGTCGCAGTAGTGAAGATAGATTTTTTTTATCAAAAATTTAATCAGCACCTAAAGTAGTCTTGTATTGCTTTTGCATTGACTTCAGCTGACTTAGACTATCTTTTGCCAAGTTCTGCTGTTGCCCTATATCTGTTTTTAAATGAAACAACAAAGGAGTCTCGCTATTCCCAAGTTCAATATTGGTAAAACGACTCACCGCACGACGACCAGTATAGGGAGGAATATAAACCCAGTCTTTAGTTCTCAGAGCAGTTCGACCGCTAGCTTCGATAATTAAATCCTCGCGTCCCACCTGTGATTGACCCAAAAGTGTTTGATGCAAGTCATGACTATCAGCAGTGCGTTCTTCACTGTTTGCTATAGCAGCCAAAGAAGAAAATAAATCGAGTTGACTGATAAGTGAGTATGATGTTCCCGTTTTGATTTTTCCTTTCCAATAGGCTACAAATGGAACATGAGTGCCCGCTTCGAAGAGGCTGTATTTACCTCCTCTAAGTGGCCCCCAAGGTGTATGGTCGCCATTGCGCTCTACGGCTTGGTCTACATATCCGTCATTTAAAACCGGACCATTGTCGCTTGTGAAAATGACAAGGGTGTTTTCTGTAATGCCCTCCTCTTCTAGTTGTGCTAATAGTTCTCCTATAACCCAATCTGCTTCAGCAATAACGTCTCCTCTTGGACCAAGGTCTGTAGTCCCAACAAATCTAGGGTGAGGCGTTCTTGGAACATGTGGTTGTTGCATGGGATAGAACAAGAAAAAAGGTTCTTTAGAATGCGCTTTGATAAATGTTTTCGCTTGATTTAAAAAAGCATCCGCCATGTCAATATCACTCCACAAAGCGTTTTTTCCACCTTTCATAAAGCCAATTCTAGGAATACCATTGACAATGCTGTTGTTATGCCCGTGATCCCACATGACTTCTAAAAGTTCAGGGTTTGTCAAAGCCGTTGGCACCCCTTTAAAATTCGTTTTATAATCAACTGCTATAGGATCGTCTTCTTCGAGACCAACCACATTACCATCTTCGATATAAACGGTAGGAACTCTATCTTGTGTGGCGGCTAAAATATAGGAATAGTCAAACCCCAATTCATTTGGACCTGGTGTTATGGTCTCGTTCCAATTCACATCTCCATTGCCTAAGCCCAAATGCCATTTGCCAATGATGGCCGTATAATATCCATTGGATTGCAGCATTCTCGGAAGGGTAGCCTGAGCAGTATCAATAATGAGCGGTGCCGTCCCTGGCAAAATTCGCGCACGCTTTTCTCTCCAAGGATAGACTCCTGTTAATAAGGCATAACGACTTGGTGTACAGGTTGCCGAACTTGAATACGCATTGACAAAATTCAGGCCCTCGTTGGCCAAACGGTTCATATTTGGAGTGCTTATCGCCTTTCCTCCATTAAAGCCCACATCGCCAAATCCTAAATCATCCATATAAATTACTAGAATATTCGGAGAAGTCTCTTTTGGGGTAGGTTGACATCCAAGGGCTAAAAGCAGTAAAAGCGAAAAAAATAAAAAGATTCTCATTATATTGATAGTTAGTTGTTTTGAAACATTAATTTAAAAAAATCATTTTAAACTCTTTACCTCTTTTTCTCATGGGCATGAATACAATTGAACTCAGCAGTCGACTAAAAAGTTTAGGTCTGAATCTACCTCCGGCCCCTAAACCTCTTGGAGTATATAAGCCCTTTGCCATTTCGGGCAACCATTTATATGTCTCGGGCCATGGACCTGTTCTTAATTCTTCTGAACTAATCAAAGGAAAAGCTGGCTTAGATCTAGATAAAGATCAAGCCAAAGAAGCGGCTCGTCAAGTGGGTTTGACCCTGTTGTCAACCCTTGTGACCTATTTAAATCCTGATATTCGTATAACAAAGGTTGTTAAAGTGTTAGGTATGATAAATTCGACCCCAGATTTCAATGAACACACATACGCCATCAATGGATTTAGCGAATTGCTCGCAGAGGTCTTTGGAGATGAAAACGGAATAGGCGCCCGCAGTGCTGTTGGCATGATGCTACCTCAGAATATCACAGCAGAAGTAGAAGCTATTTTTGAAATCGAGCACTAATATGGAATGGCACCTTATTAAGCACAGTAATGAGCTCTCTAGCCCGGCTCTTGTCGTTTATCCACAACGAATTGAGCACAATATTCGAGAAATGCTCAATATAGCTGTAAGTGCAGACCGACTCTGGCCTCATGTAAAAACACATAAAATGAGTGCGATAGTCGCCCTTCAAAAAAAGCAAGGCATCACCAAATTCAAATGTGCTACGACCTCAGAAATGCTTATGCTCGCTAGAGAAGGTGTGCATAAAATTCTCTTGGCACATCAACCCAGTACAGAAAAAGTAAAAACGCTTTTAAGCGCTCAACAAAAGTTTTCATCGACTGAATTTTCAACCCTCTGTGATAATTCAGACAGTCTTGCCCTTTTTGAACAACTGGCAAATAAACAGCAGGTGCAGTTAGGTCTTTGGATTGACATCAATAACGGCATGAATCGAAGTGGAATAGTGCCCGAAAAAGCCTTTGAGCTATACTTGAAAATTAAATCCTCCCCTAGCGTGCATTTTGCAGGGCTTCACATCTACGACGGACACATCCGTGACCGCGATTTAAATCAGCGCATTGCAAACTGTCAATACAACTTTAAATCTGTTGAGAAGCTTATTGCTCAAGTAGAAAATGAAGAAAAACAGTCTATCAAACTAATTACTGGTGGCTCTCCAAGTTTTTTGCCCCACGCTTTGAGAAAGAATAATTATTTGAGTCCTGGAACCACATTGTTATGGGATTTGGGATATCAAAAGATTTGGCCTGAATCTCCTTTCAAACATGCGGCCCTCATTTTAACGCGCTTAATCAGCAAACCCGCACCAACCATTTATTGTTTTGATTTAGGTCACAAGGCGCTTGCCTCTGAAATGCCAATGCCTAGGGTTTCAATCATTGGGTTTGAAGATGCGCAGCACATTGGCCAAAGCGAAGAACACCTCATCTTAAAAACAGAATCTACTTTAAATTGTAAAGTGGGCGACTTGTTTTATGCCGTTCCTGTTCATATCTGCCCAACCGTTGCCAAATACAACGCGGCCTATGTTTGCCATGAGCATGAGGTCAAGGAAGTCTGGCCGATTGAGGCTAGAGATTATTTAATTCACTCTCCTTTATGAAATTTATTATAGACGCTCATCTAGATCTTTCTATGAATGCCATGGAATGGAATCGTGACCTTAGACACGAAGTTTCGTACATCCGTAAAAGCGAAGCCGGACTACAAGATTTACCAGATCGTGAAAAAAATACAGTTTCATTTCCAGCGATGAGAAAAGGAAACATCGGCATTTGCGTTGCAACTTTAATTGCTCGCTATGTTAAGCCAGATAATCCCCTTCCGGGATGGAACTCTCCCGAACAAGCCTGGGCGCAAACTCAGGCCCAACTCGCTTGGTACAGGGCAATGGAAAGAGACGGTTCCCTAGTTCAGCTTAAAGCAGCTGCAGCATTAAAGCAGCACTTTGCAAACTGGCAACAAGAAAAAGAAATGCCATTGGGCTATATACTGAGTCTCGAGGGCGCAGATTCCATTATAAGCTTAGAACATCTAGAGCTCATGTACGAAGAAGGTTTACGCGCTATAGGAGCTGCACACTACGGACCTGGAACCTATGCGTATGGCACAGATGCAGAGGGAGGAATTGGACAAAAAGGCAAAGAGTTGGTGAGAAAAGTAGAAGAACTAGGCCTCATCTTAGACCTCACACACCTTTGTGATGAAAGTTTTTGGGAGACCTTAGACTGTTATGCTGGATCCCTCTGGGCAAGTCATTCAAACTGCAGAACGCTTGTTCCAAATCACCGACAATTCAGCGATGAACAAATCAAAGCAATCGTCGCTAGACAAGGCATTATCGGCATGGCCTTCGATGCTTGGATGATGATTCCTGATTGGAAGCGAGGAATAACAACCCCTGAAGCCTCTGGACTTAAAATAGAAACCATCATCGCCCATATCGATCACGTCTGTCAATTGACCGGCAGCAGTGAACACTTAATGATTGGCTCTGATTTGGACGGTGGTTTTGGAAAAGAACAATGCCCCCATGATTTAGAAACAATTGCCGATTTACAAAAGCTAGACGACCTTTTAAGCCAAAAAGGATATAGTCCCTCAGACATTGATAATATTCTTTACAAAAATGCGCTTCATTTTTTAAGTGCGCATTTGCCCTAACCTTTTTTGTTTAATAAGTTCATTCTGTTACCTTTAAGATAATAACCTAATGAATAACAAACATGAGAAACCCAAGAGACATTGTTAAAATAAGAGTGCACGACGGTATTGTAGGTTTAATTTACCTCGGCTCTGTAGCCTTGGCCAATGAATTTGGCTATAATTTTATTTATGTTGCTGTAGCCACCGCAGTGCTTCAAATTCTTAGCCCAATCACAAAGTTCTGTCCAGTATACACTATATTGAATAAGCTGATGCCAGATACTACACCCATGCAAAATGGGAGCAGAACGGAGTAGTCTTTTTATTCAAGAGCGATTTCGACAATCATTTCAACTTCAACGGCAATACCAATCGGCAGAGAATTCATGCCAACGGCTGATCTTGCATGCTTACCTTTTTCTTGAAAAACCTCAACCATCAAATCAGAAAATCCGTTGATGACCTTGGGCTGATCTTGAAATTCTGGGGTGCAATTTACCATTCCCAATACCTTGACAATTCGCTTTACTCGACTCAAGTCGCCTAGTTCATTTTTTAAAAGTGCAAGATGGTTAATTCCTGTAAGGCGAGCGGCCTGATACCCCTCTTCTAAGCTTAGATCTTCTCCTACCTTACCTTGAATGTAAGTGCCGTCACTTTGTTTTGGTCCGGTTCCAGACAAAAACAACAAATTGCTCGTTTGAACCACACTGACATAGTTAGCCACAGGTGAGGATGGCTCCGGCAAATCAATACCCATAGCTGCTAATCGCATTTCAGGGGTTTCAGTTTTTTCAACAGTAACCGCTTCTGTTTCTTTGCTCATGCATGAACTCAGTATAAGGAGTCCTGCCAACATAAAATTTCTCATACGTGTTTTAATTTATTGGTTTTTAATGTTTAATGTGTTTTGTCTTTCAGTATTCAAGGTAAGTTTTGTCACATCTGGTCTCGAATAATGCCCAACCGGATCAAAGTTTTGACGTTCTTCAAAGACCCTCTTCAATTCAATTTCGCTGTAAATTAATCCTTCTTTGTGAACTATAGGCTCAACCAACCATTCTCCGTTTGGACCTGCAACTGCTGAACCTCCATCCGCTAAAATAGCAGGAGCCTTCGCCATTAAGTCCTTGTAATAAGGGGTGTCCTTGGGAAAGTCTTCTTTGCGCATTAAGCTTGATACCGAAACCACATAAGACCTCGACTCTCTAGCGATAAAACGCGTGATATCTTTGGTGTTGTGAAGTCCCCCTGGCCATACCGCAATATGAAGATTTTCTCCCTGTGCATAGAGTGCTGCCCTTGGAAGGGGCATCCAGTTTTCCCAGCAATTAAGTCCACCGAGTGTAAAGCCATTTAAATCGTGAACCCGTAATCCGTTTCCGTCACCTGGAGCCCAAGTCAATCGCTCATCATAGGTGGGTTGCAATTTTCTATGGACGGATTGGATTTCTCCTTTTTGATCAATGTAAACCAAAGAACAGTAAAGGCTGTGCCCTCCTCTGTCGGCAGCTCGTTCAATAATGCCTAAATACACAGCAATTTTAAATTCTTTAGCCAACAGACAAATGCCTTCTAGGTCTCCACTTTCGATTTGAATAGCGTTAATGGCGTAGTGGGCGTGTAGTGATTTGTTGATTGGCATTTCCCATTTTGCCCCATTGCTGAGGGCCAACCAAAAGGGATAACCAGGAAGAAAGCCTTCTCCAAATACAATCAAATCCGCTTTTTCTTGTGCGGCATCTCGTATCGCCTGTTCTGCTTTTTCAATCGTCCGATTCTTATTCAACCAAGCCGGTGCCAACTGCGCCATTGCAATCTTGAGCTCACTCATTTCTCCAAGGATTTAAAATGAAGTTACTAAACATTTTTCTTCTCCTGAGTAAACTTCTTATCTCCTTTGAATTATATACCTTTTAAGCTACTTATTAGCTATTCAATGAAAAAAACTTTTACCCTAGGGATTCTTGTTCTCTTTGGTTTTTCAAATGCTCAAGATAAAATGAATTGGTTTGAAGAGGCCAAGCTCGGCATCTTTATACATTGGGGAATTTATGCCGTCGATGGAATTAGTGAATCTTGGTCTTTTTACAACGGATACCTATCACATGAAGATTATATGAAACAACTCGGCGGTTTCACTGCTGAAAAGTACCAGCCCAAGGATTGGGTAAAACTGATTTCAAACAGCGGTGCTAAATACACCGTAATCACCTCAAAGCACCACGATGGTTTTGCACTTTGGAATTCGAAACACGGAAACTTAAATGCCTTTTCGTCAGCTAAGGCACAGAAAGATGTTTTAACACCCTTTGTGAAAGCCGTTCGTAAAAGCGATTTAAAACTTGGCATATATTTTTCGCTTCCGGACTAGTCTTATGAAGACTATACCCATCACACCAATACAATTAAGCGTTACCAAATCGCAACTGACTCTTTGCGCTGGAATAGGTATTTGAATTACATGAACGCACAGCTCAACGAGCTCAGCCAAAGTTATATTCCCGATTTGTGGTGGTTTGATGGCGATTGGGAACATTCATCTAAAGAATGGAGGGTAGACGAAATCAAAACCAAACTGATCGCCCAAAACAAAAACAGCATTTTTAATTCAAGGCTCAATGGCAAAGGAGACTACGAGACTCCAGAAATTGGAATACCCGTGATGGCTCCCCGCTCAAAACATTGGGAGCTTTGTGTAAGCATAAACGATTCTTGGGGGTATCAACCCAATGACAATAATTATAAGACCCCCATGCAAGTCATTGATCTTTTTGTAGATACGCTCAGCAAGGGAGGGAATCTACTGTTGAATATTGGCCCTAAAGCAGACGGTAGCATTGCGGATGAGCAAAAAAACGTACTCAATGAATTAGGTGGCTGGATTAAAAAGCATCAAAGTGCCGTTTATTCCACACAAAGAGGAATTCCTTGCGAGCATTATTATGGGCCAACAACCTTGAGTAAAGACCGCAAAACGCTCTATCTCTATCTCAGAGACATTCCAAAAGACGGAAATGTTGTCTTAAAAGGAATCAGCAATAAAATCAACAGAGCCTATGTAGTAGGTCAAGGGGCTATTTTAAACCAACAGACCATTTGCACGGTGCATTGGAATAAATATCCGGGGCTAACCTACATCGAAATTCCCAAAGAAAGTATAGACCCCTATTACAAGGTTATTGCTGTGCTACTCGATGATGAAATTGAGCTGTATCGAGAATTCAACAGCACCGTAGAGCAAAATTAAAAATCCTTATAGTTCCACTGCCCTCGATAAGTGCGATCCAATAGCATAGAAGCGCTTCTGTCATTTTCAAAAGTTTCGCTTTTTGGATCCCATTTTAAAGGACGTTCAAGATCGTAAGCAATATTGGCTATATTACATATGGATGCGGTTCGGTGTCCAATTTCAACATCACAAATCGGCATCGAACGGTCTCTTATCGCATTTAACCAATCGACAAGGTGGTTCTCACTTTTGTAAACGCGATTCTTATCTCTTCGCTTAAGTGGCGTTGTCGCTAAGTCTTCATTGGGAAATGTCTTGAGATAACTACGGCTGACTTCAAGTCGACCTTCTGTTCCAATAAAGCGAATTTCATTATTTCCCTCACCCCATTTGGTATGCTCTACTTTGATGCCACTCTCGTAGGTATAAGTAAGTCCAAAGTCTGAACGGTCTTTCGGTGGTTCAAAGAGGATAGGTCCAGAGTCATCCATATCTAATGCCCATTGAACAATATCGAACATATGAGCGCCCCAATCGGTAACCATTCCTCCGCCAAAAGGCTTGTAATCTCTCCATTGTCCCCAGCGCTTATCGTCTAAAGGGCATGCCAAATCTCGGTGATACCCTCTATAAGGTGCAGGGCCAATCCAAGCATTCCAATCGATATTCTCAGGGATAGACTGAGAAGGTAAATCGCAAAATTTATAAGGCTCGCCGATAGCCACCTTAACATTTGTGATATCGCCAATATATCCGTTTCGAATCAACTCCACCGCATGTCTAAATCGATCCCAAGAACGCTGCATACTACCCGTTTGAAAAACACGCTCGTATTTTCGAGTAGCATCGACCATTGCTCTTCCCTCAGCAACAGACGAAGAGAGTGGTTTTTCACAGTAAATATCCTTGCCCATTTTTGCCGCATCCACCACCATTTGGGCGTGCCAATGGTCTGGTGTAGCAATCACTACCGCGTCTATATCTTTTCGCTCTAATAGGGCTCTATAAGATGTAAAATTCATTAGGTTGTGAAGGGGCTTTTCGCTTTTGTTTAGCTGTTTCTTCATCATGTCTTCAAAAAAAGTGAGCTTTTCTGAATCGACATCGCTTGCCGCCATGACCACTGCCTGATCATAATTTAAAAAGTTTCGCATTAATCCTTGTCCTTGTTTCCCTAGACCGATAAAACCCAGTTGAATTTTATCATTAGGGCTAGTGCCTGAAAAGCCAAGAACATGACTTGGCACAATACTGAATACAGAAGCTGAAGCCGCTGTTTTTTTAATGAAAGTTCTTCTTTTCATCTATTTTAATTTAGTCGTTGTTCTTTCAAGATAATAAAGAATTTCATGTGAAAAAGGAGTGACAAGAAATAATCATTAACTTGATACTCAACTAACTAATTAAATACACATGCGTTCCTTTATAATTGCTTTTACAGCGCTTTTGATATGCACTCAAGGTCTAGCACAAAAGACCAGAGTTTACGACTTAAAAATCGAAGGTCAAAACAATCCCCTAGGAATAACGAACTCTTCTCCGAATTTTTCATGGAAGATCGCCTCAGATTTAAACAGTGTCATGCAGACACATTATCAAATAATGGTGTCTAAAGACAATTCTTTTAGAACTAGTGAACTTGTCTGGGATTCACAAAAAATCGAAAGCGACCAAAGTCAATACCTCAAATACAAAGGCCCAAAATTAAAGGCCAATCAGCGCTATTTTTGGAAAGTCAGGGTGTGGAACACCAAAGAAAAAAAATCCACTACAAGCAGCTTAAATCATTGGTCCATGGGTTTATCCCCCAAAGACTGGACGGCCAAATGGATCACCCAAAACGAAGCAGATAACAAGAGTCGAAAAAGTCCTTATTTCAAAAAAGATTTTTCAACCTCTAAAAATGTTCAATCAGCCTTTTTACACATCAGCGCTCAAGGCATGTACGAAGCCCACCTGAATGGCAAAAAAATCGGAGATGATTATTTGACCCCGGGTTGGACCGCCTATAACGATCGCATTCAATACCAAACCTACGATGTTAGCCAGTACTTAACTGAAAAAAATGCACTTGGCGTTGTCTTGGGCAGTGGATGGCACAGGGGCTATTTGGCTTGGTCAGACAATAAAAACACCTATGGCGATGACATCTCGTTTATTGCACAGCTCATCATTACCTACCAAGACGGAAGTCAAGAAGTAATTGAATCTGATAGAAGTTGGAACTACAAACACGGCGCTATAATCGATTCTGAACTTTACGATGGTGAATTCTATAACGCCCTACTCGAATACAATTGGTGCGCTTACGGTATTCCCCTACAAAATACTCGAGCTGCAATTTTGGCCGAAAATGTTACACAGCGATTAGTGAATACGCACAACGAGACAATCAAGGCGCAAGAAATACTAGATGCTGTTGATTTAATTACCACTCCCGAGGGAGACCAGGTCTTAGATTTTGGACAAAATTTAGTGGGGTGGATTGAGTTTTCTAATGCTGGTCAAAAGGGCGACACTTTGCGCTTATATCACGCAGAAATTCTAGATAAAAATGGTTCATTCTACACCGAGAATTTAAGAGATGCAGACCAATTGAACACCTATATTTTAAATGACAATCTCGAAAAAGTATACCGTCCTCATTTTACGTTTCAAGGCTTTCGATATGTCAAGGTTGAAGGCGTTACCGCAATAGATCCTTCAAAATTCAAAGCCGTTGCCTTATACTCGGATATGCAAACAACAGGGCATTTTGAATCCTCAAACCAAAACATTAATCAACTTCAGCAAAATATCTTGTGGGGGCAAAAAGGAAATTTTTTAGATGTTCCAACGGACTGTCCACAAAGAGACGAACGTTTGGGTTGGACAGGAGATGCTCAAGCGTTCTACAACACCGCCAGCTTTAACATGGAAGTTAAAAACTTCTTTGATAAATGGCTGATAGACCTCAGTTTAGATCAGCGCGAAGACGGGTCTGTTCCATGGGTGATTCCAAATGTTTTAGGGGAAAGCTCCGCAGGCTCTGCGGGTTGGGCAGACGCAGCAACTATAATTCCATATAATCACTATCTCGCCTACGGAGACAAAGAACAGTTGGCAGTGCAATACGAAAGCATGAAAAACTGGGTGGAATATATGTACGTCAACAGCATAGACGGAAAGTATACAGGAGGATTTCACTTTGGAGATTGGTTATTTTTCAAGCCCGAGTACGATAATGACGGCCGCGCTGCAATTACCAATAAAGAGCTCATTGCACAGTGTTTTTATGCCAAATCAACGTCCATCATGAAAGAGATATCAGCAATCCTTGGCTATCATGATCAGGCGAAAATATATGAAAGTCGATTGGAAAAAATCAAAACTGTATTTCTCGACGAGTACATGACTCCCAATGGACGACTCGTCTCTGATACACAAACAGCTTATGTGCTCGCTCTTGCTTTTGATTTGATTCCTGAAGGCCTCAAAGCTAATGCGGCCAAACGTTTAGCAGACAACGTGAAGAGTTATGACACGCATTTAACGACAGGCTTTTTGGGCACGCCTTATCTGTGTCATGTGCTTACAGATAACGGATATGAAGATCTTGCTATAAGCTTGTTGTTACAAGAAACCTATCCCTCATGGTTATATCCTGTTACTATGGGAGCCACCACCATATGGGAGCGTTGGGATGGTATTAAACCTGATGGGTCCACACAGACCCCAACTATGAATTCATATAATCACTACGCCTATGGAGCGATTGGTGAATGGATGTACAAAGAGCTTTTAGGCATTAAATTGAATCCCCAGCATCCAGGATTTAAAAAATTCAAAATTAGCCCTCTTTTTGACAACAACTTTGAGCACATCAAAGGTCATCACATTTCTCCTTATGGGAAAATAGCCGTAAACTGGGAATCTAAGAATGAGCAACTACACCTAAGTGTTGTGATTCCAGCAAATACACGCGCTGAAATTGAGCTTCCTGAAAACCGAAATTGGAAACTTAAATCCGCAAAAAAATGGCAATTAACTACGGCTAATTTTGAGTTAGGTTCCGGAGGCTATGAGTTGATTGGAGATTTAAAACCTTAATTCGAGGATTGCATTTGATTGATATAGGCTTTAATCAGCTCAAGACCTTCTTGGTGAACAACGCTACGTCCCAATTCTGGCATGCGTATCGCGGGGTCGACACTGGCCATTCTATAGATAAAAATAGATGCTTCGGCTTTTCTGGGAACAATGCCGTATTGAAAATCACCGGATCCTTTTCCTGCTGCTACAGGAGGTTTGTATATCCCTCTTGCCCTTTGATCAGCTTGTTGATACTCCAGATAAAGGCCTGAATTCTTGGCGCTACCTCTTTTGGAATGGCAATGCGCACAATTGGCATCGAGATAAGCGTGGGCTCGGTTTTCTAAATTTCCGCTTGAATCATCGTTCCATACCGGCATTGCTGCAACCTCATCTAGATTGTTCATTCCAATTAATCGTTGCTCTGTCTTAAAATAATTCAACTGATTGATTTGCGTGCTAATAAAGCTGTAGTCTTTATTGAGTTGTGCAGCAGTCATACCAACCGGTGAAATTTCGTTGTCTAGGCTGTGACAATTTTTACATTGATTGTTATTTGGAACAACGTATTCAAAAGTTTTGAGCTTTCCATCCGTATGCCTGTATTCTATTGGAAGAGCGCTTCCGGTATAATTCAAATAGGCATCCGTTTGTTCTTCGTTCCAGATATAATTTAAAGGAATCCATTTACCTTCTCTGTTTAGAAGTAAACGCGTTTCGATCAATTTTGAAGCGTTTGTTTGGTCTGCCTCCTCAATATGTTCGTACCTAAAGTTTTTAATCAAAATGCTTTCTGCTTCAAAACGCATTGGCCCATTTGCTTCAAAACTCATTTTAGTCGCATTAGGCAAATAGACAAAGCGTTCTTTTAAGGCGTAATTCGAAAAAAGCGGCGTGTTGATGTCGTATGGATAAACGTTTGATTCTGGTTCTAATTTTGAGAGTTCTCCTTTAAAAAATCCATAAGCAGATAATTGCTCTAACTCCTGCGAAACGGTTTGATTTTGCAAAATTGTAGAAGAAACCTTTCTCGATTTTGGAGGGATGTTTTTGTCTTCACCGCAAGCGATAAATAACAAAGAGATGAGCCCAGAAAAAAGATATGCTCTACTCGCCTTCACATTCAAACATATTAACATCCGTTGTAAATTCTTCAAAATCATTAGACGCATCAAGATATGCAAAGCTTGCCCCTTCATTATTTTCCAAACAAATTAAATGCGCCTGGTCTTGAAGTTTGCCGTTTTGAGCTATAATACCGTCGTACACTATGTCAGGAATTTTAAAGCCATTTTTTAACGCCCATAACAAACCAAAATCATTTGAAAAGGTGGGTAATAAAAATCGATTTTCGAACCTGTTTTGGTAAGCGTAAACGCGGCCCGAGTACGGATTGTAATTTAAGTCATTTTTAAAGTCGGCATCAATGCCTCTTAGGCCTCTGTTTTCGACTTCATAAGAGAGTTCAGCGTCCTCTTGTTCTAAAGCAAAAAGTTCATAACTCACGATAGACATATTGGAAGTCTTATGGTCTTTGATCTCATTGTCAAAAAGTGTTACGTCTTTAGTAGCCATTACAATCACTCCTGTACCTTTAGGAACAGCGCTTACAATTGAACCTTTAACCGCAAAATTGGAAAGATTGTTATCGTAAATTCGGTTGTTATGCGCCTTGACGTGTCCGCCAGACATGGTTAATCCCGGCAAATTGAAAATAAGCAATCCGCTTGTGTTGTTGAAGACTTCGTTTTCGTAAATTTCAACATTGGTGCTGTTTTCACTTTCTAATCCAGCCACATTGAAAAAAGCCTTATTGTTTCTGATAATCACCTTGTCTGATTGTCCAACATAAATTCCCGCATCAGAGGAGCCGATTACCTCGCTTTGCTCAATCAGTACATTTGTCGAAAGTACAGGATATAGGGCGTAGGCACCGTTTTCTTCTGAGACTTCACCAGTCCAAGCCGATCTTATGCGCCTAATGATTAAGGTGTCTGTTTCGCTCACCTTCAAATTATCGCCTGCTGCATCTTCGATGGTAAAATCCTCTAAAGTAATATGCTGCGAATTTGTAATTTTTATGCCCTCTGCTCCAGATTTTTGTCCTTTAAAAGAAAGCACCGTTTTGTCCATTCCCTTTCCTCTGATAGTCAAGTGTTTCTTATTGTCTAGACTTAAGGATTGAGAAAATAAGAAATGTCCTTCAGGCAATTCAATTACAGAGCTGTCTTTGGCAAAAATAAATTCCTTTACCAAAGCCTCTTCTAAATCGAGGTAATCGCGCTCAGGGTCGTAAGATGGCAACTTAGAAGAAAGACTACAAACAACCAAAATTATAAGTGCAATTGCCGCAAGACCAAGTACGAGCTTTTTCATTTTTAAATAGTTGACAAAGAGTTTGAAGATACTAAAACAAAAACAGAAGAGCTGTTTTATCACAAGAGATGTTTAGCCTTTCTTTTTTTAAAGCGTAGGTAAGTGTAATCAATTTTCAGTGTAAGTCAATACGCTTATAGATGACAATGCCGAAGTTGAAATACCTCAAGGTTTATTCTTAAACCCTGCTAACTTAAACTGCATTTGAACTTGCAGGGCTGAAATCGAAATGGCATAATTTTCATCCTTTGACAATTCGTTTAGGGCATTAGTAAAACCAACCGCTAAACTCATTACCGGACCAATGTCTAAGCCCAAGCCTATATTTAACATGGTCGCATTTTTTTTGGTATAAGTTGCAATCACTTTACTCCGGTCTGACAAGAGGGCCAAGCCGCCTCTTAAATAGAACCCATTAGATCGTCCATCAAGATAGTAATCGGCATTTAGCCCCACCTTAAAAGCGCTGTTGCTTTCGTCATTGACTTTTTCACCAAAGTTTAGGCCTATAGAAGGTTGAAGGTCTAGATTTTTAGAAACCAGAATATCGTAAAAAGCTCCAATGCCAATTACATAAGAAGGATCTTCGGTAATGATTATGGCTCCATTTCTGCTTTCTATTTTTGATTTAGCCGACTCATACCCTGTCGAAAATCCAAATTGTGAATACACCCCTGAAATGACAAGAAGTGCAAGAATTGTCAGGTTAACTTTCATTCTTTCTATTTTTCGTCACCAATATACCTCTTTATAAATTCATAGGTCGCTTCTAAGGCGTCTACCCAATTTTGATGAAGAAGAAAGCCATGAACCTCATCAGGAAAAACGAGCTGCTCAAAATAGACCCCTCGATCTCTCAATTGTTCTGAAAGCACAACAGTTTCAGAAAAAGGAACATTTCTATCGTCGTCACCATGTATGAGTAGCACAGGGCTTTTCCATCCATCCAAATACGCCTCAGGAGAAGATTTGAAAGCGCGTTCAGCGATTTCTGGATAAAAACTTTGATTATACCAACTCGCAAAGGTTGGAAGTTCTGTGTTCCAATTGTGCACCCCATGAATATCAACGCCAACAGCGAACAAATCACTTCTGCGAGCGAGTCCGTGTGCAGTTAAATACCCACCATAACTTCCACCCCAAAGTGCGATTTTTTCAGAATCTATATCATCTCTAGAGGCCAAATATAGACCCGTGCCTATTAGATCGTTTACTTCACTCGCTCCAGTAATTCCGTAGTTCTCTGCCTCCCTAAAGTCTGTGCCGTATCCTATACCGCTGCGATAATTTATCATGACTGCAATATATCCTTGACTTGCAAAGTACTGTTGAAGGGCAAAAGCATTGCTGTAGTATCCACTGTAGTGATAAGTTTGAAGCATTTGTCTACGACTGCCTCCATGTAAGAAAACCGTTGTGGGATATTTTTTTCCCTTCTTATAATTACTAGGATAAAAAACAATTGCATTAAAGACCTCTCCATCGGTAGCCGTAATTTCGATTACTTCTGGCGTCTTTTGTTTTTCAAAAATTTTAGTCCCTTCACCGATTAGCGAAATTTCGTTTTTTTCAAGCATAGCTGGCCTTGAAGTGTGTTGAGCAGTAGTTCTCAAAAAAGCGAGTCCATTTGCTGTTTCCTTAGCATTAAATTCTGAGCCCTTTCCTTCGGTTAACATCTTCATATTCTGTGTAACCAAGTCAATTTGACCTATATGTCTTCTGTGAATGTCTCCAATATTGGTTGTGATAAAGAGCGATTGTCTGTCCCGAGAAAGGGAATAATCTTCTACTATTCCTGATCCTTTGGTTAGTTCAGTAAGCTTTGCTGTTGAAGTTTGCAAAGCGTATAAGTGCATCCATCCTTGTTTTTCCCAAGGAAACAGAAGTTTGTCTAAGGCTATCCACTCCAATGCAGCTCCTGGAAATTGTCCAAAAAACACAGATCCCATGCCTTGGTCTGCTTGCCAAACTTTCTTTGAAGTATTTTGTTTTAAATCAAATATGTGAATGCTCCATGGATGTCCCGTTTTCTGCGGAGTAAACGGTGGCACATCTTTAGCGTTTGGCCTCCTTATAAAGGCAATAGATTGACCGTCTAGGCTCCATTCAGGGGAAAAGTCTCTGTCTACAGAAGGGTTTAAAAAATGTACTTTACCCTCTTCAATATGGTATACTCCAATATAAGAGTGATCTCCTCTAGAGCTTGTAAATGCAATTTGTCTGTCGTCTGGGCTCCATTTAATGTCAGATTGATTTCCTCTTACTTTAAATAAGCCCTTTGCCACAGGTTCCGCCTCCGTAAGATCAACCAACCAAACTTGGCCTCCTTTTATAAAAGCCAATTTTGAATCATTATGAGAAAGACTTGGTCTTGAACCAGCGGCTACCTTAATAGCATCTGTTTTATTCAAAGACTGCATATAAATGACTTGTTCTGTGTTTTCTTGAAGAAGTGCGGGGTTCGCCGCTTCTCCTTGTCGGTTCTTAGTGTTGCCTCGAATAAAAATTATGCTCTTGTCGTCGGATGTGAATTGTACGTTTCCAAGCTCTACACCCTGATCGCCTTGGTAATTTGTGAGCTGCTTAACCGATTCAAAAGAGGGGCCATCAGCGATAAAAATATTGCGCTCTCCGGCACTATTGTCAACCCATGCTATGGTCTCGCCATTATGAGATACGATTAAATTAGAAGCAAATGGAGCGTCTAAAATTTCTTTTAGGCTTTGAGCATGTATGCTAAGTCCTATTAAGAAGAAATAAAAAAAACCAAATTGTCTCATACTCATAAATTTATTTTAAGTTACAATTTTAACCCGTCTTCAGAAAGAGCCTTTTTTACACTTTAGTTCTGATACACTAAGAAGTATTGACTATTTTTTAAAATTAAATTAGCTGATATAAGAAGATGGACGAATTATATTGTAGGAATATTATCAACTATAATTTAAGTGCTCTTTTCATATAGAACAAAACAAGATAAGGTTATACTAAAAGATAAAAAGTGGAATGTGTTTTTAGTGTTTTTGTGGCTTTTGTCTTTAGGAATATTATGGGTTCTACTTTTTCTCATTGTATTAAAGCAAAACAAAAAACAAAGTCAGAGAAAGTTTTTCAAATTACATAACGAAGGCTATCATCAGAAATCGTAACAATTATTGTAAATTACTATATGCTTAGAGACTTTAGAAAGATTAATGGGGATCTCGTAGACCTCAGTGAGCACACACAAAATATCATTTGCTCATACCCCGACTGCGAAATTCATGTTGGGTCAGATTCTCAAAATTATAGGAATCAGACAACTTATTCTGTTGTAGTTGCATATAGACTAGGAACCAATGGAGTTCATTATATCTATCATAAAGTCAAGGTAGAAAAAATTAAAGACCGCTGGACAAAACTTCTAAAAGAGGCGGAATTAAGTATCGAAGTAGCTGAATGGTTAACCTCAAATGTAAAGGTTAACGTCCAAATTGATATGGATTTCAATGAAAATGAAAGCTTTTATTCTAATAGGCTTGTTCAGCTTACAAAAGGATGGGCTAATTCTTTAGGTTATAAAGTAAACATTAAACCTAACATACAAATAGCAACAAAAGCAGCTGATTTTCAGTGTAGATAATACGACATAAAATTGCTTCTATTCGTTACTTTCCATTGAATTATTGGTAAATTTTTTTTCTCAGAAATAGTGTTACATTTGTATTATACAACTTGAATAATACTTGATATGATTGCAAAATTACTCCATTCATGGGAAGAGACGTACAAGAAAGGGCAGTTAACACTCTGGATTTTTCTTTCTCTTAAGGATGGTGAAAAATATGTAGACGAAATAAAAGAGTTTATCGAAAAATACTCAAATAAGACATTGTCTTGTGAAGAACAAAGTATATACAGAAGTTTAAGAAAATATCTTCATTTAGGTATTGTCGAGTTTAACTTAAAAGGAGGAAATAAAGGGCCTGACCGAAAGTATTATTCTTTGACAAAAACGGGAGACTCTTTGCTTGACGAGTTCGCTAAAAGAAATATCAGTCTATTTTATGAAAAAAAAATTATCACATTATTAAACCAAACCCATAATGACAACAACGACTAAAACACTCGCTCAATTTATTGTAAATATTACGCTAATAACTGTGGTTTTCAGGATGACATTGTCCTCATTACTAAATTCAGAATTATATGATTACATATTTATACCTCCTGTAATCTACTTTATTTCTATGTTCTTGGCAGGAAGATATTTTGGGAAAAAAGAATATAAATTCTTACCAATAGGTGACATTGGTTTCAGGTTTCACCTATCAACATTTATTGTTTTCTTCCTCGTATCTTATACCATTAATTATTTGGGTTATATGTCCCAATGGGAACCTAGAAGAATCTTAGACATTACCCTTATGATCTGGGGAATTTTTCTCATTATTCATTTTATTTTCTATTTAAGCGCTCAAAAATCAACTATTAAGGGCTTGGATAAAAATGATTTGTTTGAGTAATAGTCTAATTAGTCAATCCTATAGATTCCCTTATTTAAAATAACATAATAAGAGAAAAAGCCTTCTAGTCTGCGATTAGGGGGCCTTTTAATTTTAGACTTGCTTTATATAACAATAGTAGTTCCAACAATTCCAAAGGCCATAAGATGATTAGGCCAATTACAGATAAAAATAAGGTCGCAAAACAAATCCCCTCATAAAAAAGCTAAACGAAACAATTGATATGATTTTTGTAAGCACATAAGAAATAGGAGGTTCATAACTGTTTGTTGATAAATCAGGCCAATTAGCTCCGAAAGATAAATCAGATAAGGATGGAGCGTAAAACACGGTTTCTACAAAACCCACAATGAAGTAAACAATCCCAGCAATCAATGCAGATATTAGTACATTATTCAAATTACTCGGATATATTCTGAGTACTTTATCAAATTTTCCAGAAATGTGTTTCTTGCCAAAAACACTTTCATATTCAAAACCCATGGCGTTTAGAATTGTTTTAATAGTGTAACTTCTAGGTGTTGTTTCTCCAGCCTCTATTCGTTGAATTGTTCTCACCGTAATGTTACATTTTTTCAACCAACTCTTCTTGAGTCAAACCCTTTTGTTTTCTTAATTCAATTATTGTTTTACCCAACTCCGGCTGTTTCATTCTTTGTGTATTTTCAATAGCAAACAATGTTAGTCAATTGTTTTTAGCTAAAAAAAACTTTTGGTCATTCACCCGACATTTTTGGTAGTATTTAGTTTATGAGTCAATAGGCCATGACGTTTGTGCCATCCAACCACAAGAATTACTCTTCGCATTATTACAAGGCAAATTAATATTGGGTATTTAGATTGTTTAATATATTTTGGAAAAAGGGTTGAACTATATGTAAGTAATTTAACAACTCTCTGTCACAAGTAGTTTTTCACTTATTTTTAGATAACATCAAAGTCTTAATATACGACACTTCTTCTTTTGAGAATGGTTGTCCATTTGCCCTAAAGATGTCATGATGCCATTTGGCCGGTGGAGCCGTGTATGTTGAATCCCAACTTTTCCAAGGATAAATAGTATTAGTTTTACCAGAAACAAATCCCCAATTAAAAGCTCCAATATTATTTTCTTCAAAAATTGGTAGTATCGTATGAAAAGTGTTACCATATTCTCGCGCAACATATTCTGTACACAGAATTGGTCTGTTATACTTTTTTAACTCTTTAACTCTTCTTAAAACCTCATCTTTGGATCCATAAGAATGAAAAGATATAATATCCGAAGAATTAATAATAAATTTATTTAAATCAGAGAGTTTTTCCGTTTCTCCCCAATCTATATCCCATTCATAAATTCCTGAGGTAATGGGTTGACAAGGATCTATATCTCTCACCCATCTAGCCGTTTTCTTTAAGAGTAAAAGAGAATATAATTGTTTCTTATGCTTAGGATCAATTTCACTCAAATTATATTTTGAGTAATTCTCATCCGTAATCTCTATTCCAATTTTCCCATATAATTCTTTTGCTCTTTCCTTTGGAATATTGTGTGAAGATATCCCTTTTTGACCTGGTTCATTATATAAATCCCAAGCCAGAATTCTAGAATCATTTGAAAATCTACGAACAATTCCCTTTACATAGGATTCAAGTTTATTGTGACTTAAGGAGTCATATAAAATTTTTGCTCCAGGTGATTGAACCCATCCGGAATTATGAACATTTGGAATTGGTTCAGGTTGTTTTCCAAGATTAGGAACAGGGTGCCATACATCGTCAAAAAAAACAAATAAAGTTTTTATCCCATTTCTATCTGAAATTTCTAAAAATTTATTGATACGCTCCATAAATCCAATAGAATCTTGTTGCCAAAGTAAATCGTGAAGAAATACACGATGAGTGTTCATGCCTATACTTGCCGATAATTTTAATTCTTTTTCCAGAAGTATTGAATCAAAAGATTCTTGTTGCCAAAATTCAAGTTGGTTAATCGATGAACTAGTGATGAAATTTGTTCCAACTAACCATGGTTGATTATTATACCAATCCCAAACTTTTTCTTCTGACCACCTATCCAAAGTTTTCGATTGTATAAGGTTTTGATTTAGATCACATGACATATGTAACCAAGCTATAATTAGTGTTGGAATAAGAAGGTGAATTTTCATATTTTAAAACTATTAAAAGTGATTTTTTGAATTTTTTGATCTGAAAAAACCAATTTATGATTAACAAAGAGCATTAACCCTTTACCAATTTTATAGTGATTCCCTGTTTTATCCCATACCAATGATATCTCATTACCCTTATAACAAATATCTTCTACAGCAAACCATTCCCAATCGTCAGGAATTAAAGGGTTAATCTCAAGAGAGTTATCAATATATGGCTTGATCCCAAGAAGATCAGAAAGAACTAAATCACAAAAACCAGAATGATTATAGTCTTTTCCTCTTTCAAGACCTCCTTTTTCTTTGGACCATCCCTTGCCCTCCCAATTCATTAAACGAGTTCTGGAAATCCAATCTCCGTTAAAGGGATTTAAATTCTCGTCGATCCAATTAACTATTTCACCTTTATCATTTTTTAATGAATGCTGATTTGCATATTGCAAAAGAAGTTTATAGTAATCTTGTTTAGATATAGTTTTATTATTTGAATAATAATTTAAAAAATTTGCCATAGCCTTTAAAGTCTGTGTAGTCGCAAACGGCCATGAAGGGCCATTCCATTGACATTCATGGCCATCATAACTAATTTTAAAAAAAGGATGAGACTGTTCAGTAACAGTTAATCCTAAGGGTGCTGCAAATCCAAGCGGATCTTTGATTTTTTCCCAAGCCAAAGCATATTGTTCTTTGTCATCAGGCAAATTAAAATACCATGGCACATAACCTATTAATTCTCTAACATCTAATGGTCTACTATTTTTATTATAATTTTTGGGTAATACCGTAAAGAAATTCAAATCATCATTCCAAAGACGGCTTTGAAGTTCTCTTTTAATTTTATTTGCTTTCTTTTCAAATTCTCGACTTTTAATGAGATTACCTGTTAAAAGAGCCAGTTTTGAAATGGCTTTAGCATCACCATACATGTAACTATTAATTGTTGGTCTTATGGCTTCGACCGAAAATTTTTCTATATCGTTATTAAGTATTCTCCCGCTAGCTGTGAACTCCATTCCATCATTAACATCGTACTGCCAAAATAGTGATAGATGGTTATCTCTCCGGTTTTTTTCCCATTCACCATAATTTTTTATAAGTGGTTCTAACTGATTAAATAAAATTGAGTCGTTACGATGAATAGAATTAAAGGCAACAATGGCATCAGCAACCCAAAAACTATATTGTCTAATACCATCTTCAGATTTATTTAGCCAAAAATCAATATAATTCGAAATATATTTAGGATCTCTCAACCATCTCCCTTCGTAAATATGATGTGCAGCAGGGCAGTTAATAGTGTTATACTTTTTAGCCCAATTTACTTTAGGTAAAAACTCTGTTATTACAAATCCCTCAGGTGTGGATTTAATATGTTTTCTATAAGTCCACCATCTGAAATAATAAATTTCTTCAATTTTTTTATCTGGAATATCAATCAGAGGAATGTTGCCACTGAGAAAGTCCAAAGCTTCATTATTCGTAATAAACTGTTTATAAGTTTCATTATCGTTTTCGTTAAACTTTGTTATGTATGACGATAATTTTTCATTACCTATAATTTCAATATCATATTCTTTTTTGGCACAACCAAAACAAAACAACATCGTAATTATCAGTATGCAATTTTTCATTAAACTATTCTAAACCAAATGATAGCATGGGAATACTTATCCTAAAAGATAATCATTCTATTTTTCTTTTAGATTTGCAATGAGATCGTATAAAAAGATTTCCTCCCGTAAAGAAGTTGCAATGCGTGCTATCACTTCGATCTAATGCATCTCGTTTTAAAGTTTATCATTAACCACTTGATAAATTTATTCCCCCAAAAGATGAAATTAACAAGAACTTTACTAGAACATTTTTTATCTATTTTCCGGAGTAGACTACTATAAATAAAGATTACTATAGTGAAAGGAAAGAATTCAATCTTAAGTTATTACTTGCATCAAATAAACCCTAAACTTTCATTTAAAGCATCTAAGAAAAGCTTCTAATTCTTGCCTGTTTACACAACTCATTTTGCATGAAATTATATGTCCTAGTTATAATCATGCTTTTAACCTTCTACTCTATCTCAGTAAAATTGGTGCACTAGAACTTAAAAATTGAATCCCTCTTGATGAACTAATTAAAACTGTAAGAGAAGCTTTGAATATCCTCTATTGCTTGATTGTGAATTTCTGGAATCTCTAAAGGAAAAATGTTTTCGGCGGCATGAACAGTTCCTTTGATTATTTTGGCGCTAACACTAATTCCAGCATTTTTTAATTTATTTGAATAGGCTAATCCCTCATCTCTAAGTGGATCTAATTCGTTCACTGTAATTACGTGTGGGGGTAACCCTTCCAACATGTCAATCTCTGCATGATATGGCCAAGCAAGAGGATTTTTACTGTCCCTTCCATCATATAAAGATGCCATCAAGTCCATATTATCTCCTCTGAGAAAATAGGTGTCATTTTCTATTAACGATTGTAATTTGGTGTTTCCTTTTCCATAGAGATTGGATATATATGGACATTGAGCATACACTCCATCAATGTAGTTAACTATTCCGTCTTGGTTCGCTTTCAAAGCTGTAGCGATTGCCAGATTACCTCCACCTGATTCGCCTGAAACTATAATCTTAGATATTCCTAACTCCTCTTTATTCTCATATACCCATTTTAATGCCGAAACACAATCATTTAATCCGGCTGGAAAAGAGTGATTGCCAAGCTTACCAGCAGTATTTCTAAATTCAACCCCAACTACAACCAGGCCCTTTGAGGCAAGTTTGTGTCTCCAATAAATATAATTTGCGTCATCTGCAGTCATTATTGCCATTCCCCCGCCATGGAGATGAAGTATTCCAGGCATATCTTCACTAGCGTCTATAGGTTTAGTAATATATAACTTAATTTCATTACCGTCGTCCCCAGTAATAATT
>MDTC01079102.1_pt1 | contig 59912 bp, 47 predicted proteins | sample 811181 | NCBI WGS metagenome assembly MDTC01 (sample SAMN05326644, study PRJNA326480) | marine metagenome | isolation source: seawater | place: Pacific Ocean: North | collected 2011 | reverse complement strand
TTTGTCCGAAGTGTATCAATGTTACCGTCTTCCGAACAGTTGATTGTCATATAATCACAACCAAGTTCTTCGCACATAGCCTTTGCAATTGTTGTCTTACCACATCCTGCACCACCGGACAGGAGCAAATTTTGCATCTCTTCAGCATCAACCATTTTTTGGAAGGTTTCCCGAAGACTCTCGGACAAGATACAATCACTCACTTTCCGTGGGCGATACTTCTCAACCCACAGATATTCATTAAATTTATTTGTCATTTTATCCTCATGTAATAATATCGAGTGAAGTTTTATACTCCAACTCTAGTTCATACTCAATCATTTCACTCATCATAGATTCAAATGTATATGTCTCACTCCATCCGAGTTCTTCTCGTATTCTACTAGAGTCACCCTTGAGATCCTTCAACTCCTCTGGACGATAAAACCTTGGATCAATTGTAACATAATCTTCATAGTTTAGTCCGAACGTAGAAAAAACTTGCTTGCAGCAATCTCTCACGCTATGAGAAACACCAGTGGAACACACATAGTCCTCGGGTGAATCCTGTTGAAGCATCATCCACATAGCGTTGACATAATCAGAAGCATGTCCCCAATCGCGGGTTGCCTCTAAGTTACCTAAACTGAGTTTGTCTTGTTTACCCATTGCGATGGCACAAGCACCCTTTACAATTTTACTAGTCACAAAGTTAGATCCCCTTCGTGGAGACTCATGGTTAAATAGTATACCATTACTAACAAACATACCATAAGAATTTCTGTAGTTCCTAGAAATATTATACGAATAAACCTTAGCACACCCGTAGGGACTCACTGGATTCATCGGTGTAGTTTCTCTTTGATACCCATCGTCGTCAATATTGTTTCCAAACATCTCAGATGAAGATGCTTGATAAATTTTAGATGTGGGTGAAACCAATCTACATGCCTCTAGAACATTTAAAGTTCCAAGGCCAGTTGTTAATCCTGTATAATAAGGCTGATCAAAACTGATTCTAACATGAGACTGTGCTGCAAGATTATAGATCTCGTCCGGTTGTACTTCCTTGATTACAGAAATCAAAGAAGATAGATCTGTCAGATCCCCATAATGCAGATGTAAATAATTTCTAATATGATCAATTCGTGTTGTTTGATTCTCTGATACAGAATTTCTTTTTAGAATACCATGAACCTCATATCCCTTTTCGAGTAACAACTCTGCTAGATATGAACCATCTTGTCCATTAATACCTGTGATTAATGCTTTCATTTTCTCACCTCTCCATAATTTTCATTAAAGTATTTTATGGTTTGTTCTAACCCAATTTCAATCGGAACAAATTTATAATTTGGTAAGAGGGACTTTAGTTTAGAGTTATCTGATGGTTTTCTTATTTGACCATCTAACTCACCATTATAGACTAAATTTCCGTCAAAGTCCATTCTCCATGCTATCTCTTGTGCTAGTGTTCCAATATTAATCTCTTCGTCGGGAGAAATAATAAGAGGCTCTGGATCATTATAATTTTCGAGAACCCATTGAACTATGTAACCAACATCTTTAGAGTAAATGAATTCCCTATACGCTTTACCAGTTCCCCATATTTCAAAGTCACTGGCTGACCATTTTGCATTATGACATTTGTGTATGAGTGATGGAATAACATGTCCAGATTCTAAGTTGTAATTATCATCTGGTCCATATATGTTACATGGAATTACCGTTACGAAATTACAACCATACTGATCACGATAGGCTCTACTTTGGACTTCCAGCATTCTTTTTGCATATGCATATGCATAATTAGAAGAATGTGGTTCGCCCAAGTGAATCTGATCTGTAGTTAAAGGATACACTGCATCATTTGGAAATACGCAAGTGGACATAAAAGAAACAACTTTTTGTACTCCTGTTTCTCTTGCAGCCTCTAGAATATTAGTATTCATCACCATATTGTCGTGATAAAATTCACCTAACTTTTCAGAGTTAGCCTTAATACCCCCAACCTTTGCAGCACAATGAATAATAGAATCGATTCCATTATCGTCAATATAATCTACGATAGAACGATAGTCCATTAGATCTAGATCATGTTGCTGCGGTTTATAATCACTCTGGATAGTTGATCCAACAAGACCACTACCGCCTGTCACTAGTGTTTTCATTATCACTTCTCCGATGTTGAATCACTCTCCAGTGCAATCCAGTATGTGATGTCCTCGACATCATTCGTGAACTGACTTACCATCTGATCACTAACTTCAACTGTATATGTCCCCGGAAGAATCTTCAAACTATCTACCTTGAAGTAGAATGAATAAGAAGAAAGTGTATTATCTCCAACCGTACTCACTGTATATGTGTTGCTAGTAACATCACCCTTATCAGTAAGAACCAAAAGAATTTCTTCACCCTCATCTGAATTAGTAATCTTCAGATCTGGAAGTTGAAGAACAGAAGAAGCCTTCATGAGTTCTGAAAGTTCTGATGAAGATAGATCAAATTTAAGAACACTCTCTGGCATATTAACATCTCGGGGAGGTGTTGTAAGAAGAGTTGGTTCAGAATAATGATAAACTACCTGAGAAGTATTTGACTCATTACTAATAACTACCTTACCATCATCGAATGTTAGATGTGGATCTGAGAAAAGGGACACTGTACCTAGAAACTTATGTAGATCCCAAATACCAAATTCTACGTCAAAGGTTTCTTCTACCTTAGCCTTACCCATAAGATTCTTCATGGGAGATACAGTACTAAGAGTGCTTCCGGGTTTAACCAGAATGTTAGAATTAATTGACGCAAAGTTCTTTAGAACATCCATCGTTGATTTACTGAGTTTCATTGTTTCGCTTGTCATCATAAAAAAATCCTTTAATTAAAATCTTTCAAAGTTATCTATTTCATCTTCATCAAAATAGTCATAAGAAATCATGTCATCTAGTTGCCTTTTCATATTTCTTTTATGACTTCGTTTCTTTTCTTTTTTAATACCCTTCCCTCGCATGTCTTCGTAGTCTTCATATTGAGAATGGTAATTTTGATTATTCTGTTTTTCTTTTTTCTTTGCCATTTAAAATTCCTCGATACTCCCCATTAGATTCTTTAACTTTCTTTCTATGAAATAGTTTAACAGATTAGATCTGTCTGGCGTCTCGCTAGTTTCAAAAGACTGAATTGATTCTTTAACGATATGATCTGGTACTTTACATAGATCAATTAGTGTTTCATTTCTATTCCAGTTTCTGGAATATGAACCCATATCAGATCCGTCAGTATACAAGTCATAAATCTCTTCAAATCTTTTTGATGTTAATCTTTTTTGTCTCTTATCATCTGTTACAAATACATCATCGTCTGACAAAATATTAGGAACACCATCAGATGCATCTCCCCGAATAATATGATCGAGCAAAAACATATTAGGTTTTTCACATACCAAATATTTCTTTTTGGTTGGACTGAATTGTTTGACAGTCGGAAACACTTGCAACTGCTGAAAATCTTTATCGTTAGAAACGATTAGAATATTCTCGATTTGATTGAACTCTTTGCACATAGCATAAATGATATCATCTGCTTCTGCTCTGTCTACCTTGATATTTTTATAAGGTAGATGTTTTTCTATATCACTTCTAACCGAATCCATTAGGTTATGGACTTCAGACCAATCTACATCTGATTTCTTTTGTGCCTTCTTTCGATTTGCCTTATACTCAGGAAAGAGGTCTTTCCTCCAGCAATTAGAAGAGTCGTGACATATTACTAGTTCACCAAATTCTCGCAAAAACTTAGTACGGTATAGACGATAGGAATTGAGAACCATGTGTAGTAACATGTTTTCTTTTTCCGCCGGATCATCTATTCCTTGTTTTTCTAGTTGGAAAAAATTGGACAATATTAGTTGGTTGTTATCTATTAAGATCATTATGTTATTGTACTCTATTTGTATTCATAAGTCAATTACAAAGATATCCATTGCGAAGTATCTTCATCGATAATATATTTATAAAGAGTTCCTGAAGACGTATCAAACCATTCGTCTCCTAGATTGGCGTTGGATGGAGCCGTATCTCCGGAAGTGAAATTCATTATTCTAGACTCGTTTAACTTTTTCCAGCCTGCTCGTTCGCCTTGTTCTGGAGAATATCCCATAGTGTTTTTAATGGCGGAGTATAAAAATCCATCCTTAGAAACTTGATCTCCTTCTTTATAGAGAACTAGTTTGCCGGAAGAGTCTTTCATAGACCATTCACCACGGGGATTGTTAATGTAGTCTGTCACTTAATTTTTTTCTTTCTCTTCTTTCGTGTGGCTTTCTTTTCTTGATGGAATTTATCACAATCAGATATCCATTCAATCAATGTTTTGTGCATCTTTTTAAGAACCACACGACCAACATAGGAATACCCCTCGACAAGTTGGGGATCCTCTTTATTTATAGCAGATAGTAATTCGTCTGCCATTGGTTTCCAATATTCACCTATTCTCTTCACCTGTACTGTTTTCACATTATTAGATTTTAACCAAGAGTACATCGAGAATGTTACCGTCTCTTTCTTGATTAAATGAGAAAGAGTATTGTCCCACTCTATTTCGAGTGCAGAAAGATATTCCTCAACCTGTTCATTAATATATTCTTGAACACTCTTCTTTGGGGGTGTAGATTCCTTTTTGATCTTACCATCGTGTAGGCACTTTTTGATGAATTTATCTAGAGGAGACTTTCTGTCTTCTCCTAAAACAGCACCCCGATCCATCATCCTAAAATATCTACCCTTATTACTAAAGAGTTTAACGGAGATTGTTTTTACATAAGAAACATCATCAGTAGAATAGTCATTGTTTACCAGATATTCTAGAGTCCATCTTTTTTCATCTCTTGGTGTAGAATTGTTTCTATACCAAGAGAGTCCATTGTAGATGTGATCTTCATATCCATCCGCTTCATGATCCAAATGAGTATAATCGGCTTCTTTACCATAAGCCCTTTCAAACAAATTTTTCTTGGATCTTTTCTTTTTTTGCACGGACAACCTCGCCATTTTAATTTACCTCGCCATTATGTAGAAATTAGCATTTCTTGGTGAGACTTAGATACAGCCTCTACCAAACTAGTTAAGCATTGATATGGATCCATGTTAGCAGAAGGTCTTCTATCTTCTAGATGCCCCTTACCATCCTTTACAATGGTTGCTAGGGGGATGCGAATAGAACAACCCCGGTCGGATTCACCCCAAGAGAAATCATTTATATGGGCAGTTTCGTGAACACCCGTCAAACGTCTCTCGTTACCTTCTCCGTAGTTGGAGATGCATTCTTTATGATCCTGTCCCATACCTTCACATAATACACGAAGATACTCCATATTGGAATCCTCTCTCATGAATTTTGTTGAAAAATTTACATGAGCGCCGGATCCATTCCAATCGCCTTCTACAGGCTTTGGATCATACGAAATTGAAACATTAAATCTTTCTGAAATCATATCCAAGATATATCGAGATAACCATAGGTGATCTGAAACTGTCATGGCATCACCCGCTCCAATCTGGTATTCCCATTGAGAAAGCATTACTTCGGCGTTTGTTCCCTCGAAAAGAAGATCCGCTCCCATACAAGCAATTGCGTGGTTATCACAAATCTCTCTTCCCTTTACCCTATCACTTCCCACACCGCAGTAGTATTTTCCTTGTTTTTCTGGATCATCTGGCCAAGCAAAGGGTGTGGTTCCATCTTTATTCATGATAGTATACTCTTGTTCGATACCGAACATCATACTCTTCTGTTTATTTTTTCTTAAAGTTAATTCCAACTTACTTCGTGTATTTGATTCATGTGGAGTTCCGTCCGGATTTAGAACCTGACAAAGTACAAGAAAAGAATTGATCTTAAATTTTTCTATAGGATTTTGTTTAACCGTAACAGGACGAATAATTAAATCACTATTACTACCTTCTGCTTGTCCAGTACTAGATCCATCGAAAGACCAATCTGGAATAAGTGGTAGAATATCTTTCATTGATTTCAGTGAAGGTCTGCCTGTGTCATCGGTTTGGATAATATCCAATGAAGTGTACTTCGTTTTACTACGAGTGTTTTTAACTTTATTACCATCTAACCAAATATAATCTAACTTTACTTTTTGATTCATAATCTAATCCTTTTGTTTCTTAAATACAAAAATTGGTTCATATTTTAAATATCTATCTTCTACCTTGCAGTAGTTTTTACATTTTGGAATACCATCTTCATCAACTCTATTCTGCCCCGGCATTGATTCCATAGCCATCTTTAGTGTGTATTGATATTCTAATCCAACTGATGCTAGTATATCAATTGAATCTTTTTCTAAAGGGAGATATTCTCCTTTAATTAAAAGATCTGCAATGTTCCACAGTAAATATCTTTCTGGTTTCAACCAAGCAGCACATGTTTGTAGAGTTGGTTTTAGAAAACCATCTCTCCAAGATTCATATGAAGATCCATACTTCTTGTATGATTGGTTCTCATCCTCGCTGTATGCTTCTCTGTTGAAATATGGAGGAGATGTAAATATCAAGTCCACCTTACCTTTATACTTTTTAAAGTCTTCGTTGTGTTGAATTACTTCCGAACCGAGTTTAAAAAGTTGGTAACTGTTTGTTTTGGAAAAGAAAGGATTTCCTCTATAAGTCTCGGTGTTGTAAAAATCAGCGAGATCAGAGTAGCGAGAGCGGCTATCATCGTCATGAAAATTATCAGGATTGGGATCAGTACCAATGTAATGAATGCTGCGATCATCGCGGCAGGCCATAGCACCAAGTATGCGACCACCCCATCCAGACGACGGATCGTAGATATTAATTTCCTCTTGATCTTTGAATTCTTCTGTGAATCGCTCATACAAATATTTCGCTGTCATTGGTGGGAAATTAACCGCTGGTTGAATATACCCAATCCTAAAAGATTTAAACGCAGCGGGAAACACCCTGTTTCCCTTTTTATATATCCGTATAGAGTATACCTTATCATCCTCCATGTTGTCAACATCAAAAGTAGAGTAATGTCGATATGACATCTTATCTTTCCATTCTAAAACTTGTTCCTTCGTAAGTTGTAGAATATCTGATTGTTGAATCTGAAAGTATCCACTATTAAATCCTTCTCGGATTGCAACTTGCTCTAACATGAAATCATGTTCTTTAAACATCTCAGGACTATTGAAGAAGGCCTTCATCCACTCTTCGCCACTTTCGACACTAACAATGCCATATTTTGTATCGTTCTTTATGGCAGAAAGAGCATGTGTGTAGAAAGAATCTCTTCTTAGATGACGCATCGCACCCTTCACGACACGATCTAATCTCTCATCGTCTGCAACTAAATCATAAATTGAATAACCATTATCTGTATCGCTGTAGTTGATTCGTGTCTTGAACATGTTTGAGAACCACTGGTCCGCTTCTACACCGATTCTAACTTTGTTTATGATCACATCATCACCAACAGTAGACAATTCATCTGTATGTGTAAACTTATGAACTGGATATTCTGATAGTTTATTGAATTGAGAAATAATGTCTTTCTCATTTTTCCCAGTTCTTGGAGGACATCCATTCTTGTCCCATGATTCTTGGATTGTTGATCTCATCTGTATAACCCAATCACGAAACTGGCTGGGATTCATCTCTAGAAGATCTTCAAATAACACATTCACTTCATGATCTATGACATGATCATTACGTTCATAAAAACTTTTCATTACTTTATCCTGCTAAAGTTATTCTTCTTTTCAAACTTAATCTGTCCAGAAAATTTATCAATTAACTGATCTGACTTGTGACTAATCACAAATATATTTGATCTGTTACCCATTGTCGTAATCAATTTCATGAACTCTTCAGTTCCACCACCATCTAAACTTGAATCAAAAACTTCATCTAGTATGAGAAGATTACAATTAACACTATTCTTTAGTCTTGCTACCTCTCTCCATGCGAGAAGCAACGACAAGTCAATACGCAGTCGCTCACCTTCACTGAAACTGTGATATGTAAATTCATCTCTATGTCTGCTCTTTATTGTCTCATTGAAAGTTTCATCTAAACTAAACTGACAGAAGAAATCCATAGAGGTAAGAAACTTGTTTACTAGTTTATTCATGATGGGAAGATAGTGTTTGATAATCTTTGATTTGATTCCACTATCTTTTAGAAGAACCGAAACTATATCATATTGATACATCTCTTCTTTTTTCTCCTGATGATCAGTTACCTTTTCTGTACCCTGTTCAATAAGATCTAAAAGAATAGATTCCTCCTCAGAAGACTCTGGTGTTTCTTTCTCAACATCATCCACTTTCTTCTTCATAGTATTTACATACTTTTCATGAGCATTCTTAGAAGACTGGAGTTCGTTTACTTTTTCTTGCATTTTACTACACTGGGTTATGAGTGCCTCTGCATCGCTGATCATGCCCATATAGTCGTTGATCTGTTGATCCATAGAAATCAATGCACCGTCGAGTGGTTGCTTTTCTTTTTCATTCTTTTCAATCAAAGAATCTTTGTGTTTATGTTCTATTGGTTGATCACACGTTGGACATACATTATTGTTCTCATAAAAATCAATCTGATCATTTATCTTTTTTATCTTAGAAGACATCTGAGTTCGTAAATCTTTATACTTGTCCATAGTCTTTTGTAGAGTTTTTTTATTTTGAGTATTCTTGGTTAGACTACTAATAGAATCGCTCAGAACTAAAATTTGATTCTCTATTTCTTTGATTTCATTTTGTGTTTCTTTAATATCTAAGTTGTATTTTTCAACAGTAGTCTTAGATCTATTCTTAATTTTTTCTATGTACTTCTTCTGGTTATCTACTTTGTCTTTTAGTAACTCGACTTCATTTTTTAAAGACTGTATTTCTTCTTTGCATTTAGAAACTCTACCTTTAAGTAATGAGTTCATCACAGAAAAAACATCAATATCCAATAAATTTTCAACTACCGATCTTCTATCTGCTGCGGTTAGTTTCATGAAAGGTATATAATTAGATGATCCCAAAATAACCACTTGACAAAATGACTTGTAAGTCATCTTTAGAATTCTTTCTTCTAGAATGCGTTGATAATCTTTTGATTTAGAATCCTGTGGTAGAAGTTCCCCATCAACGTATACTTCAAATAGTTTTGGTTTGAGTCCACGTTTAACTAGGTATTCCTTTTCTCCGATAGTAAACTCAATTTCTACTATGCAGTTTTTATCATTAACACTATTCACAAGTTGCGGTATGTTAATACCACGAAAAGATTTTCCAAACAAAGCAAACGTCAAAGCATCGAGCATAGTAGATTTACCTGCTCCGTTTTCTCCTGATACTAAAGTAGTATCACGTTTCACTAAATCTAATTTAGTGAATACATTTCCAGTGGAAAGAAAGTTTTTCCAACGTAATGTTTTAAAAACTATCAATTTAGTACTGCTTCCTGTTCCTGATTCCACCAAGTTGGAATATTTCCATCTTTCCATTTTGCAAACCTAGTCTTCTCTCCAAGATAGTATGCACGGTATGCTTCTACTGCATCAGAATTTTTGTATTCTTCAGGCATTGCTTGTGCGAATGGTGTGATAGAATTTGCAATTGCAATATTTGCAGGTTTACGATATCGAATAAGAGATATCATATCATCTGTCTTATGAACTTTACCATATCGACGAGTGTATTCTCTGCATAGTTCATATGCATGTTCTGCTAACCAGTAATAGTTTTTATTGTTTTCCATTACCCACTTGGTACATGGGTGTCCAACAAATGATGCTTTGTATAGAATATCTTCCATCAACTTGTATGGTGACTTCCATCTTTTTATTCGACGATTGTTTGCAGACAACTCCGTATACTGTTCTCCATCTAGAACACGATGTGCAGTAGACAGCATCTGAGCCGACTCTACAATCATTTTAACAACGTGCTTATCACACATCATCTGAGCGGCGGTTGTTGGTTTTTTATCCAATACAAAAATATTCACAGCGACAAACTCTCCATATAAAGATCACTTATTAGTTTTTTGATTTCGTCTTTCTTGTCTGTTTCTAACGAATCTATTTCTTCGTGTATAAGTGTAACAGTATCTTTCGCCATGTCAACCATTTCTTCTTTAGATTCCTCTACTAACTCTTCCATGATTGTTAAGTTAGCCACGTTTGCTTTGTAGAAGTTATCTATAAAGAGATCAAACAAGAAAGGCTGTGTTTTCTTGTGTACCATTATCTTTACATAACATCCTTCGTATCTAGAGAAATCAAAGTCTCTCCAATCATGAACTCCGGTGTCGTTATAATCAACTGCATGAAACATGATATTTGGATTTTCGATGAAGTTTAGGCTTCTATCTTTGGTATCTAATACATGGAATCCTTTAACTTCACCGAGATCTGAGAATGTTATTTGATATTGTGTTCCTAGATAATGAATATTGTTTTTTGACTGTCTTCCGTGAAAATGACCAGACATTACCATTTCATAATTTTTGAAAATAGAATCGTCTATACCACCATCAAACTTAACCCCTCGTATTACTTCATACCCAGTCAGTTCAAAATGACCACCTAAGATTGGGCATGGACATGATTTAATAAAGTCTACACACTCATCTGTATTTTCTGTTGTTAACCACGGAACCAAACCAACACACAATCCTTCAAAATCCAACACAGTTGGTTTATCGACTATATTAAATCCTTCATACTTTGAGAATAGTTCTATCAAAGAATTTACATCGTTTGTGTTGCGATAGTAGGTATCGTGATTACCCAACACACAATGAAGTTTTATTCCCATTGTTTCTAATGGTTCTATGATTCGGGTTCTAACTCGATTCAGTGTATTGAAGTTTACAAATTTACGCCTATCCATAAAGTCACCAAGATGAATGACATCAGATATATCATTCTTCTGGACATATGGAAAGAAAACCTCATCAAAAAACTTGAAGAAGTAATCTAAAAATTCTTTTTGATCGTTTCTTGCACCGAAGTGTGTGTCATTTATGACAGCAATTTTCATAACTTACTTCTTACCCTTTTTCTTTTTCTTTGGAGTAAACTTCTGAATATCTGCATCAGATAAATTGAAATGTTTAGTCATGGTGTCTGGTAATTCTTCAGAACTCTTTTCAAAATAATTAGACTTGAACCACTTATTTACTGCCGCATCAGGAGACTGTTCTAACATCTTGTACTTCACATATGATTGCTTCTTTTCTTTTTCGATTCTTCTTAAGAATGCATAATATATTATCTGGGTGAAATATGAAAATGGATTCTTTGATTTTTCTGGATCAAAATTATGTGCGTACATTAAGCAGTTTTCAATACCATCTCCAACCATCTCTTCTCTGTATGGATAGTTTATAAAGTTTGGTTTGTGTGATAGGTGTTCTGCTATCTTAACAAAACAATCTCCAATGTATTCTGAAATAGGAGGTCTTCCTTCACCTACGTTCTCTGCTTCTATTACATTCTTTTTCCATTCTTTCATTGCTTCAAAAAAATCAGCATTGACTATGTAATGGTTTTTAGTGTCTTTTGGTTTTTCTTTTTCTTCCATAATAATAAATCCTAAATTTACATTTTTTTCGTTTGACAGATTTCATTCACTAATAGTATAATACATTTGCCCTAGTTTCAAGGATTATCTTCTTTATTATCTTCTTTATTATCTTTGAAATAATCTTCTGGGTTAGAACTCCAATCAGTCCACTGAGTTCCTAGATCATCCCGTTCTTGATCTCCGGTATAGAGATCCGACATAGAAGAAAACTTACCATCAGTTTTTTGTACCTCTCGAAGTATTTCGCCTAGGTGTTTAGGATTAATCAATCCACTGTTGATCATTTTAGTTAATAGTTCAGGAGGAAAGAACATGGTCATAGTTACCATGTCCATCATGTTTTGTTCTTCTTCATCCAACTCATCCAACTCATCCAACTCCTGATCAGTAGGTTCGATATCATCTAATAGGTCTTCTCTCTCTTCTTCTAAATCTTCCATGTCTTCTTTTATTCGAATAAGAGACTCCAACATAGACATCATATCAGAAGGCTTTGGTTTTTCATTAGGAAGTGGTTGAGCAATGATATTACTTTCTATTCTATCTTCTTGATCCTTTTCCAATTCATATAATTCAACTGCCTCAATAGAAGGAGTCATGAAGGTTGCAACATGATCCTCTGGAATCTTTGTATGAATGTCGTTTGTATTTGGAGTCCAGTTTCTAAGAATAGTTACTTCTTTTGGTCTACCTAAACCATCATGTACCATCATTGTTCGGAAAACCATCGGACGCTCAAGGATCATTTTACCCCGTTGCTTTCCGGTGATTCGCGTAATAAGTTCTTCACCACTTCGTAATTTGAGTATTCTGTACTGCATAGTTTGCTCCTTCATAGCCTTATGGTGATAGCATTATGATTGAACTTCTCTCTATTATATATCTTTATTCTCTCATCCATGTGCTTATAGGTGTGGTTGATATACTTCCTAAAACGAAGATCATCGCTGATATCATAAAGTTTTACATTATTTTTATCTTCAGTTCTACGAAGTCCTCTCCCTATAGACTGCAAGACTCTAACTACAGACTTAGAGGGAGAAGCAAAAATAATGTTGTGAATGTTTTTAATGTTGATTCCCGTAGAACACGTTCCATAAGAAGCAACAAGAATAGCATTTTTTTGTCTATCCACAATCTTTCTTATCTTCTCTCTTTGATCCACATCAGTTCCTCCGTAAATCATAAACACTTTTCGTTTCGGATAAGCCTTTTTAATCATTTCAAAAAGAGGTTTTCCGTGTAGTTCCACATAGTTGTAAAGAAGAAGAACATTACTATCTAAGTTACCGCACAATTTGATAAGAAATTCATTTCTCTTTTGATTTGTTATCAACCATTTTATTTCTTCTTGATATGTAATTCGTTTTGTTTCTTCAACCTCATCACCGTACTTAAGTATTATACGGTCAATGTCAAGTTTAGACAATAAATTTTTATCCATTAATTCTTTGGTTGTGGTAGCCTTGAATACTTTTCCAAACAATCCTTCGATAACAAGTTTATGTGTCTGCGTCCCATCCAAAGTTCCTGTAGTTCCAACTCTAATAGGACAGTTAGTCAACTTTGACATAAGACTTGTTAATGATTTAGCCTTAAACAAATGACACTCATCACCAAATACAGCCCCATATTGTTCAAAGTGTTTAGTGTGTAGTTTATATACACTCTGCCAAGTTGTTATTACCACACGCTTATCGGTTTCTTTATCTTTACCGGCATATATCGTGTGACATTCTTTCTTCGCGTTCCATGATGACTTAGAAGAATAGTCACTAAAATCATCATATAACTGTGCAACTAGATTGGTGGTAGGCACTACGATTAAAATCTTTTTATCTTTGGGAATTTTATCTAGGTAGTATCTAATAAGTGAATATATGATGAAAGACTTACCACTTCCTGTAGGTGATAGGAGAAGGCATCTTTCTTTGTTCAATGCATGAGTAATTGCATTTACTTGATGTTCGTGTGGTTTGATTGGTTTATCTACACAATATGGTTGAAGATATTCGTTGATATACTTATCAACCATTTCTTTTGTTATAGTTCCACTTGGTCTATTTGTTTTATTTGATACTGTATAGTTTCTGTCTTTTGCAAACGTAAGAACATAGTCTAATAGACCAGAGTATAAATTTCGTGTGTGGAGATTAAACAGACGTATCTGTCCATCCCAAAGTTTATTTTTATATGCTGGTGTGTATTGATGATTGGGAACGTAGAATGTGAAAAAGTCGCTGAGTTCCCTAGCGATTCCCTTTTCAGATTCTATCTTTATGTGAACAGAATCTACATCTTTTATCTCTAGATCTGTCATGAGCCTTGTGTAAATTTAATCCAATCTATAGTCGAACGAATTAACCATTGTCGGTTTGTGACTATACCAACAACACTCTTCAGGTATTCTACTTTTTCTTTCTGAAGAAGTATTTTATTTTCGTGTAGTATGATTTCATCATCAGATTCAATAAACCTATCGATGTCTGTTTTAAGAAGGGAAAGTGCAAAAGGTTCCCATCCAAGATAGTCTAATTCTTCTTGACTCATTTTACCAGTATAGTAAAGCCATTTGTTTTTTCTGAGTTGTTTATAATCACTTTCCAACTTACCCAGAACCAATTTCTCATCGGTATACATGATAAGATATTTATTGTGTAACTGAGGAGTTTTCATGGACTCCATATCAAGTTCAGTTTTATCCATTACAATGTCTTTGGAAACATTCCGTCGTATTTCATCTAAGTTCATATCTATAGACCTCCGAAATAATTATACTTCATATAAACAGAATGTCAAGATTATCTTTCAGGCGGAGTGAATAGGTCTACTATATTTCCCGGTTGTTGTGAAGGATAGTCAACTATCGTCATAGCGGTAAATGCGAATGTCGCAGTGGCAATAGTAGGCGTCGTATCTGTATCAACAGAAGAAAACTCAACACTAGATAGGTTAGTGGGAATTATGTCCTTCAATATTATTTCTTTCTTTGCTTTAAAGGCACTATTGGTTACTAATATTCTTGCATCAGAGAAATGATCTGCCTCATCAATTACATTTCCGCCTTTTTGTATAGGAATATTTGATTCGTAGTTTGCGATACTAATCATCCAATTAAACATTTCTGTCCAGTTATCCATATTTTCATCAACAAGAAAACTTACAGTTAAATCATCAAAGTTATATGTGTCACCTGCTCTTTTCTGACGAAGACCTAGGGCAGTAAACTGATCAGCAACACCAATAGAAATTCCCGGTAGGTTTACTGTTTGACACATATATGTCATAGTAGGCAGTCTACCTAGAACTAATTTAAAATAACTAGTGTTTAGAAAGTTATTTGTATCGGGTTGTTTTTGAGCATTAGATCTGGTGACATCGGGAATGCCTGGTCCAGTATACCCACCCGTAGATCCATCTATAATTATTGACATAGAAGTATTCCTCCACTACTATTTATAAAAGAAAAAGGGGAGTGGATTGCTCCACTCCCCTTTCGGTAGATCTAACCAAATCTGTTATTCAGAATCAGAGTCCGTGTCCGGTGTTACCGTGTAGGTTACTGACGGTGAAGAGTCTGTAGTAGACGTTATCACCATTACCGAGCAGTCCGTCACCTGCACCTGATCCACCCTTGGAGAATGGGTTTGCAACCATTCCGTATCGAGTCTTGAACCCGATCTTAGGCTGGAAGGTGTTCTCACCAACCGCACGAACCATCTGGAGTGGAACGTATGGACAGTAGAAGATACCTGCGTCGTATGGGTTAGTACCTCTGTACCCGACACATACGAAGTTGGTGTCAACCTTACTGTAAGGATCGATGTAAACCTTCATCTTACCGTTTAGTACACCAGCGAAGGTGTTACCAGTATCATCAACATCAAGTTGAGTGTTGATTGCAGGTGAGATGTTTAGGAATCCACCCATTGCGAGGGCTGAGGCAACATCTGACGAGCAGATGATGAAGTTACCCTTACCGCGACGAGTTTCCTTAGCGATTGCGTTGGCTTCACGTTCGATCTGGAACATGAGTCCACGGAATCTTTCAGCACTCCAACGTCCATCGGAGTCGATGTTTAAGTCGTAAGTACCTGATGCGAAGAGATCGCTCTGCTGGGCACCGGAAGAAGCACTAGTGTATACTGTGCGAATAAGTTCCCGGTTGATTTCAGCGAGGATTTCGGTGCTTAGGATGTTAGCAAGTTCAGTCTCTGCATCGAGTCCGTGAACAGCCTTGAGATCCTGAGCGAGTTCAGTAGTGTACTCAGCCTTGAGGGCGCGAGTCTTGGCTTCTACAGCAACACGCTCGATGCTGAATGCCATTTCCTTGAATGCGTTGGTGTTAGTACTAACATTAGTTGTACCTGCAACTTCTTGCTGAAGACCTTCAGCAGTTGCAGTAAGCATTGCACGGAAACCGTCGAGTGAGAGCGAACCTGTTGGATCGATACCACCAGTTGCATGAACGCTTGCTCCAGCGGAGGTGTTACCTGCACCGGAGAACTTACTGAATGCTTCCTGATAGAGAGCCTCTGCACCAGTCTGGTTGTTGTATCTTGCACGCATAGCAAAGATCAAACCAGTTGGGGCACTCATGGGCTGGACACCAGCAATGTCGTATGCCATTAAGTTAGGCATTGAACGACGAACGAGGCTGATTAGGATTGGATCATAACCAGCGAGGTTGCCAGTAGAAGAAGCAGCAGCAGAAACGCTGAATCCACCACCCATTTGGTTGGTAGGTGCTTCGGTGAGGTTCTGCTCACGGAGAGCAGTCTCTTGATTTTCAAGAAGAGCGGCAGTTACCTTCTTCTTATATGGATCGGCAATCGCGGGTAGTGAGTCATGTTCGAGGACAGGCTCCCACTTCTCGCTTAACTGATCGTATGGTGTTCTATTAAGTTCCGACATCGTAGATCTCCTTGAATTTCTGTGGTTAGATTTTTTACCTTGTTTTAATCTACCTAGTATCTATAATTTGTTGGCTTTCAGTGGGAAGCCAAAGTGCCTCATCCTTTGAGGTGACGACTGATCGTGTTAACGTATTTTTCCATACCCGGAGAATTTTCTTCGGAGATGATTTGGTTTGTTGTTTGTTCATCTAAAGTATCTTCAGACATAGCATTTTCACCAAAGTAGTTTTCTTTGATTACTGAGATTTTTTCTGCATATTGTTCTACAGAATCAAACTCAATTCCTTCGACGAGTGATGCAAATTTTTCAATTTCCATGTCTGTCAACTCATCGCAACTTTCAGCGAAAGCGAGTCCACACTCAGAACCCATAAGTTCTGCTTTGAGTTCGACATTATCTGATACGAGTTCATTGATTTGTTCTTGAAGACCTTGGTTTGCTTCATGAACTGCATCAAGGACTGCAACTTTCTCTTGAGGAACATCGATCCAACAAGATTCAAACAGTCCTTTGAGTCCATGAATAAAGTTTTCAGAAACATTTGTTCGAACACCAGATTCAAGTGCAATTGCATTTTCACTCAACCAGTTTTCAACAACGTAGTTTAAGTATTCGTCTAACTTACCAGCAAGTCCTTCGGTGACTTCTTCCATATGTTCTGCTAGAAGAGTTTCATATGACTCAGTAAGTTCTTCTTCGATTACTGCAACACGATCATTTACTGCTGCTTCAAAGATGATCGATGTCTTTTCCATGAATTCTTCAGATAGATCTTCTCCATCAAAAAGGGAACCCATTACATCTTCCATTCTTTCCTGTGGTGTACCACTGGCAGTAGGATCTTCGATTTTACCAGGTCCCTTTGCCTTACCAGCAATAGAAGCCTTGTTCTTCTTATCCTTACCTTCAGTACCCTTATCGGTATCGATCTTGGCGTGCTTACCTTCTGCGTCTTGATAAAGATCAGCATCTTCCTCAGACTTTGCGTTTACAACGCCCATTTCTGCTTCATTTACGTTAGTGTCTTCCATCGGATTTGCACCCCTTTTTTTGGTTAGTTTACTTTTGGCTTTTGCTGCAAGAGCGGTAGCCGCACTTGTTGCAGCCGCAGTTCCCACTTCTTTACCTACCTTTTTTGCGGTGTTACTAGTAACCGCTTTCTTTACAAATGGCATCGCTGCTCTTGCAGCACCAGAAATAGCAGCACCATACTCATCAAGTTGTGTCTCTTCAGTTTCTACTTCAGAGTTTTCATCTAAAATTTGGTTTACAACATCTTTAATGTCTGACATGAATATGCTCCTATGACTGGCTTTACTTAGTCACAATATTTATATAAATTACAGTTTTGACAAGAAATCTTTGAACACCTTCATTGCGTTTTCTTCTAGTTCTCTCTTGGAAGATTTCTTAATGACTTGTTGGTATTCGTGAATTTGCTTTTCTCTCAGTACACCATTATCCCAAACCCATTCGGCACCTTCCATGATACCGTTTACAAAAGCACCGGGAGCAGATGGATCTGCAACAATGTCTACCGCTGAGAGCATGTAGTCCTTCTGGACTTCGTTCACTCCCTTTTTGTTCTTCTTCAAAGATCCCATACCTCTAGAAGATACACCTAACTTGGCACCTTCATCAATCAGATTCTTCGCAATATTTCCCATTGGAGTATCGAGTAGTTTCGCTTTTCCGTAAATATCATTACCTTCTACACGAAGATCCTTGATGATGTGGGATACACGATCAAGATTTACGGTAGGTCCTTGTGGATGATTGAGTTCACCCATCGCACGATTTTTACCAACGTACTCTTTGTTATATCGTTTTACTTCGTTCGATAGAACCTTGAGAGGATACATTCTTTTGTTCTTGTTAGTAGTTTCTGCTTGCATAAAGATACCATCAATGAAATGGCTTTTGTTTCCATCATCATCGGATTCAATTAAGCAACTAACTTCTTCTACCATTTCGGTGATTAGTTTCATTTGGTTACTGCCTTCTTTGATCTATATGCTTGTTTTACTGCTTGCTTTTCTTGATCTGGGAGTTGCGAATACTTTTCTCTGGACATACCGTAGATTTCCATGTCCTCTGCCATTCCAGCACCACCACTGTTTGCCATTCTTTGTTTTCTTTCCCAGTCCTTCTTCCCTCTACTCTTACCCATCATGTAACCAGCAGTCGCAAGTCCTGTTTTAGTTGTGAGTGCTTTTGCGGCTAAACCAACGAGAGGAGCGAGTTCATCAATCTGCTCACCGTCATGATGATCGTGATCTTCGTGCATTCCTTCACCCAGAATAGTCAAGTCCTCAGTAAACACATGCTCTTCGATACCATGCTCAAACTCTACGTTGTACCATTGAACATAACCATCTTCGTCTGGGGTTGCATGTTCACCATGAACAGGAATACCCTGTCCCCACTCTGCGTGTTCTACATGGTTTGCACAGTTATGAGAACCCTTCTTCTTTTTCTTTCCCTCTTCCTCTTTCATCTTCTTACCGTATCCCTCGGTTGCTTCCTCTTCATCACCATCGTCTTTGTTGATGGCTTTCTTAACAGTCTTTCGTCTGTTCTTCAAGTAGTCATCAGAATCATCTGAATCACCATCGTTATCAATATCATCATCCTCTGCACCGACTGGATCCATACCTTCACCATCGTCATCCTTATCGGTAACTTTGGCTTTCTTTTTGGACTCCAATGATAAACCATAAACGTCTTCTACTATAGCAGAAGAAAATCCTTCTAGAATTTCACCACTCTTTTGATATAAAAGTGATTCAGTTTTAGTCTTGGCACTACCAAGATTTCCTTCTAAAATGTCTGCAACTATTAGTCTTGTATCCATTGGAGATATTCCTTTTCTAATTTATTTATCTGTAGTATTTATAGTATCACTACTTTCAGGCTCTGAATGTGGTGTACCTTTTTCACTTGAAACCATTCCAGTAGTAACGGCTTTTGCAAATGCAGGCATTTTACCTGAAATTCTAGTTTTTAATTCAGCATCAAATGCTGTGTTGAAGTTTTCTTGATCGTTATTAATCAACGAAGTCATCATTTTTTCCATACTCATAATTCGTCCCCTTCACCTTCTGGTTGTTCTTGTCGTATTTGATCATCAATTAGTTTTATATCATCATCTGTTTGCTTAAGAATATTTCTTCTAACCCAATCATGAGAATAATATTTTCCAATATACTCATCTAAAGATTGAAGAATTTCTAATCTTTCTCTGAGAATTTCTGTTTGCTTCAATTCGGTAAAATATGAATCAGTTTCATATTCGAAGGTTAAGAATGAAGAAATCTTATTCCAATCATCCTCCGTCATAACACCCTTAAGAACTAACTGGACACGAAGAAGATTCATGAATAACTCTGCAAATTTATTTCTGAGTCGTTCAATAAACTTACTAAACTTTACTTCATCACGGGTAATCTCAGTAGATCTTCCCATGTTAAAGCCATTTTCAGTTTCCATTCTTGAAGAAGGAACATTTAAGGAATGATATACCTTCTTTAGAAGATAATTCACATCTTCCATTTCACCTAAGTTTTGTCCACCATCTAAGGTAGAAATTTCAGTTCCTCTACCACCTTCTCTTCGTGGAAGCCAATAATCTTCTAGCATGTGAAGGTGTTTTCTATCGTCTCTCACTTCACCACTAGTGGCATCATACGTTAGTTTATTTCTATATCGGTTCATCAAAGTCTTGATGTACTGTTCGGCTTTTTGTTTAGGTAAGTTACCAACATCAATATAAAATATTCTTCGTTCTGGCGCACGGGAGATTCTATAGATTACCACAGCATCTTCTATCTGACGAAGCATATTCACAGGGCGGATTGCTTTCTGTAAATATCCAACCACACGTTTTGTTCCAGTATCAACCATTCCAGAATGAACATAACAAATTGAATCTGGCGCAATTTTAATACCAGTAGACGGAGTATAGTATTTTGAGTCTTTATCTTGGTTGGTGTAAAGATAAAACTCTTCTACTTTCTTAATAGTTGGTAATTCATTCATACCAACTTTACTCATATCACGTTCAATTTTTCTTAGTTTCTTAATTTTAGATGGATCGATTGCACGAAGTTCTTGTATTCCTTTTGATGGATTCTTTTCGTCTATTACAATATGATAATATAATTTACTATCAATATACCACCTTCTAAAAATATCACTTCCCTTTTTATTAAAGTCTAAAAGTCTCATCAACTCATTAAATTCTGAACTGATTTTACTTTTGATTGAATCTGATATATTTAAAAAATCTGTATTAAGAGATATAGGAAGTTTACTCGTTCCCGTATGCACAATAGAATCACTAACAATATCAGAGATAGCCTGATCCACTTCTGGGAACAAGGACATACCTCTGTATTGATTTATGAGTTGATTCTCATCTCTAATATGACCGGCGAAGTCAACGTATGTTCCGAAGACTCCTCCAGCATCGATGGTAGTAGTACCATCATATTCATCAGGCGCAACGAAAGACCTTTGAGTTTTTGGTTCTAACTCATCTTCTGTTCGTTTTCCAATCGTAAATCCAAATAGTTCAATGGGCATAATAATCCTTTCGTGAAATACTACTACTAGTATTTATATCACTTTTTTATGAACTATTAAGAACCATTTCCTGATCCAGAAGAGCCGGTTTCCGCATTAACTTCAAGGTAATCGAACGCAAGAGTAACAGTGTACTCAGTAAGAGTGTCTGCTGCATCGTAGGTGAGATCAATCGCACCAACTTCTACAGGCCAACAACTCTTGAGTCTGATAGTTCTTACTTTTTTCCCTGCGGTGTCTAGTAGACTAACAGTCCAGTCTGGGAAAGGAGTATCAGGACCAGTCTCAGCAGCACCACCAAAGTTTGATACCTCTGCTATATTTGATGCGTGATCGTTGAATGTTCTATTCCATTCTTCAAACGCAGCACGCAGATCCCCACCTTCCGTACCTTCAGGTGAGGTATCGTAGACACTGAATGTCCATTCTGGATACGCTCTATCCCCAGGCATCTTTGCAATTCTTCCCCTGTATGGTAACTGAATAATACCAATACTTGCTGCTGGATATGAAGCGGCTTTGACTAAAAGAGACGGGACGTTCCCAAAGCCTGGGCATTCACCCGAGACGAGGTATCTATTCGGACGCATCTTTCCGTCGATTGCTGCCTTGAATTTAGTAATGTTCATGTCTGCCATGTTTTTTTTCTCCTTAAGGACTATGGGTTACTAGTAGTTGGTGGTGTGAAGTTAGGACCTTGTGTAAAGAAATTCAATTGAACTCCTCCAGGCGTTGTTGTCCCTCCTCCACTACTTAGTTTCCCAGGTCATCCCCCGTGTTCTTGTTAGTAAAGGTAAGTTTGATGAAGTTAATTGACTTGCTTGGTTTGATGAAGACATCAGCAACGAATTGGTTTGCATCAATAACAGCAGCGTTGTTGTTTGATTCATCACAAACAACTCGGAAGTCAAATATACCTCTTCTTGCACGAATGTTTTCCATCAGAGGAGTTACTGCGTTGACGAACGACGCTCTGGTGTCTTCGTCATTGAACTCAAAGAGTTTAGATCTTGCAGCAGCACCAACCGTTTTCTTGAGGAAAATGAACAGTCGAGAAACATTAATTCGACTGAGTGTACTCGTTCCTACTTTGCTTGTCTTGTCTCCGAACAACATGGTTCCTTCACCGGGGAAGGACGTGACTGGGTTAATACCATTGTTGTACATGACATCCATCTCTGCATCGGTTGGTGTATCCTGCATTCGAACAACGTCAAGGATCTGTCCTCTTCGTGTACCAGCAGGAGAGAACCAAGGAGCGGACTCTCTGTCTGTTCTAGCAGCACAACCGGCAGCATCTGCTGAACAGTTTGTGGTTACTAGTCCCTCAGTACCTTCTGTAGTGTCTCTATTAACACCAAGGTGCTTTTTGTTACCGAAGACAACACTTACGAACTCGGATGCGGGTGGAGTGATTGCTCCGCTGTCCCAAGTTGCAATCGTTGCAGCAGTTGCGAGATTTGCTTTCGTAACACCCATTGGAACGAATGCAATACAATCGCCTCTTGTGGTTGCGATATTAATTGCAGTGTTAACCTGAAGTGCGGACGGGGTTCCGAAGAATTCAAGTCCACCTCGGTTGGCTTCGGCGTTAGAAGCGACACTGCTATTGTAGGTATTACCACAGAAGACAACATCTAGAGGAATGTCTGTGGCGTGTAGAGGAGAGTTTGTAGATGTTGGAGTCGAAGATGATACCGCAGTGGCATCACCAGATCCACCAACAACTGCTACTCCACCGTACTGGAGGAAGTTGTGGACTGCCCACCACTCACCTGCCCATGCTCCGGTAGGTCCAGCAGGCCATCTCTGTGCAGTTCCTCCGGGAGTAACTACACCAGAAAACCCATCAGCCTCTCCCTGAACACCAGTTGGTTCGTTAGCCTTAAGTCTACCTACCCAATCCGAAATACTACCGATTGTCATTAAACCAGTTTTGCGTTCTCCGGTAAATCCTACCGCCTGGACAAGACCATGGGCGCTTACTAAACCGCCTCTGGTTACTGATCCCGCTTCAGTACCTGCGATTACAAAACTTTGATCGTCTATTATTACTGTGACATTTGGTCTGGCCATTTTTGTCTTCTCCTTGAGTTCAGATGCATCTGATTAGCACATTAGCACTAAAATAATTGTTATTTTGAGCCTTTTGTCTCAGTATATGTATAGAATTCTCTTTTTTAGTTATAACCCCTCATGAGTATCTTGTTGAGGGTTGTTATCAAACCATCTATCATTACCATCCCATTCTCCCTCAGTTTCTTCGTATATACTTCCACTAATGAAACCAAAAGGCATTGTATTTTCTTCTAATTTTTTTATTTCTTCTTCGTAAATATCAGTTCTTACATCAATATCTGTTAAGTTTTTAAAGTACTCCTGACGAGTCAACCAACTGAAAAGAACTAAACACATAACCAAATCATCAGTATGTCCATCATCAGCCTCAAAAGAATTTCGTTTTGCGACAAATGTTGTTAGTTCTCCTACAATATCAATGTCCTCTACTACCATCTTATCCTCTTCGATAAGACTTTTTAATACAGAACAACCTGTCTTCTTTACGGGAACTGTAGTCCTTACTCCATAATAAACACCACCCTTACCACCAAAACCACCGCTGATAGTCTGTCCCTTTCTTCCTTTATTGGCTGTCATGAGAACATTTTCATATTCCAGATCGTCATAAAGAATATCTGCAACCTGTCCACCAATATCGTTTATCTCAACCAGACAATATGCATTGTTATATTCTTCACATAATCTTTTTACGACAGTGGGGTATACCATCGGGGGAATTATATTATTTCTATATTTTGCAACTACTTTGTAGGGAGTATCTGTCATATCCACAATGACAAATGCACTGTAGTCTTTTCCTACTCCGCGTGAAGTATCTACACAGCAAACGTAAATTCTATTAGATTTTGCTTTTTCATACACAGAAAGGCCTTCTGTTGTTTTAATTTCAGGTTTCACCCAAGATAATGAATGTAATTTATGAGAAGATATAAGAGTGTTAGAAGAACCAATGAAGTCGCATTCAAATTCTGTCTGAAACTGCTCCTCACTTGTATTCTTTATTTGTTGCTGCTTCCATTCATCATCACGAAGAGGTCCACCAGAAAATTTTGGAACTTGACTCCAATGAACTTCAATTGGAGAGTATTCGTTTTTACCTAATTCACCTGACTCTTTTGTAGCACCTCTCCAATAATGATAAAACATATTCAGTCCATTCGGTGTTGAAACCATAAGAACCTTTGTTGTTTGTCCTGATGTAATTGTTGGATAAACGGAACTGAAAAACTCTTCTGCGATACCATTGGGAACGTGTGCAAATTCATCAAGGAAAATCATATTGAATGATCCACCACGAACAGCCGATGCTGAAGTCGCAGACGCTAAAATTCTAGATCCGTTCTCTAACTCAATTGATCCTTTATTCCATTCAACAATACCCTGCTGTAACCATATCGGAAGATACTCATAGGCTAATTTCAATCTACTCAAGATTTCTCTTGCGGTTGCTTGTTTATTGGCAAGAATAGCCACATTCATACTTTGATTAAAGAGTATGTAATGAAGAATATATGCAACGACTGTGGTAGACTTTCCGGACTGCCGGGGAAGTTTTGCAATTACAAATCTATTGTTATGAATAGTTTTGACTATGTTTTTTTGGTAGTCATATAGATTGAACGGAACAAGTCCCTCATCCAGAGAAACTACTTTAATATATTTTTCAATAAAGTATTCAGGATCCTGAGAACACTTGATGTACTCAGCAACCTGTTCTTTTGTAAATTCAATTTCGATACCTTCTTGTTTGAGATTTGGGTTCCCAAGGTATCCTATTTTTTTATCCGTCATCCTCAAGTACCTCTGCATCAATTATATTATTATTAAGTGCCTTCTTTGCACTTCTCGCTTCATTAATAAGATCTTGCAGATCAGATGTGGAACCAACATAAATCGAATTATTAGTCGTATGATTTATATTCGTTTCTTCTTTTCTTAGTTCTTTCATTTGCTTATGTAAACCAATGAGATCTTTATTCATTTCAGATACAGTTTTAAGCATCTGTGATGCTACTTCATATGCTCTTGGATGATCACCTTCTGATGCTACCTTTAGAATACCATCAACCGCATCTCTACCAACATCTATTAAGTCCTTTAGACTATCTCTTGCATCTGCATAATCTTTATTTGCATGTTTCTCTCTAAGAGCAAGCATATCTTCTTTTTTAACAGTTATTTCTTTTACAGATTTTTCTGTAGGTGTTAATGAAATAGGTTGCACTGTTTCTTCTTCAAATTTTATATCAAGAGCATCTGATACTTTTTCGTTAACACTTTTTTTATCACTCATAACTTATAGGTCCATAAATACGATTACCTGATGTATATCCCTGCGTCCCGGTAGCACCCACATAGGCACCTGTCGCTGTAATTCTAAGATCTTGTGCTGAATCTGTGTCTGCATAAAACTTTTCATAACTACCAAATATATCAATCGTGGATTCAAGAATAACTTTACCAGTCTTGATCCTATTATAGATATAAGATTTTGCAGTAAGATCAAAGGAAGTGATAATAGTTCTTCTGTTAGAGAAGTCTCCTTCATAATCTTCGGTAGTTTGAACACTATTCATCACAATAGGAACATCCACTTTCTGATTTAATGTATTCATGTTTACAGTAACATTAAATTCAGGAGTAAAATAAGGCAGAACTTGTTCTATCATTTGTAGATTATCATCCATAGATCTACTAAATGCATATAAACCAAATGATACGTTATAAGGAACTTCTGCATATGAATACGACAACCCAGTATCAGAATCTCTCATAATTCTTTTTCTGAGTTTGTTTCCTTTTCTCTGTGGATCATATGACATCGCAGTGATGTCAAAGCCCAGACGAGGTAATGTAATCGCAACATCAGTATTGTCGGTTATAGAACTGGCTTCTTCTATTCTTCTTATAAATTTTTCCTTAGCACCATATGCTAAAGGAACTCTTATCACCTTCGAATCTTCTCGGGTGACTCGAATATCATTGAATAGAGATCCAAATGCAATAACTAATTTTCGGAGAGATTCGTTGTAAAATGGTGTGAACATCAGTAATTACCCTCCGAGAATGGATCTTTATCCGTGAAGTCGAATATATTGTCTATATTTTTAAAGTCTTCATACGAATCATTGTCACCTGCTGTTGCACCTGTTGATGGATCAAGTGGAACAATATGATCACCTAGATCTTTTTGTCTTTCAGTTTGAGTATCATCTATTTCACTTTCACCAGTTTCGAAGTCTTCATGGCTATAAGTGAACAATTCACAGTCTAATCTGTATCCATATAATTTACCTAATTGATAAAATGGATTTTCGTGTTCGACAAAATTGATTTCGAATAAACCGTCACTTAGGGGAAAATATATTAAGTCCCCTTCTTTTGGTCTTTCTAGACTAGCATATGATCCTACAGATTCGTTGAATCTTCTCTTTGCAACGACTAGACTCACTCGATCTTTAATTTCTATACCAAACTTACCGAGTATATCTCCTTCACCCTCAAAACCATCTACAGATTGAATATACATTTCGATAGGATAACCATTAGAAAATTTAGAGGTGGTATCTTCACCAAATAAATCATCTTTTCTAACTAGTGTTCTAGGGATATAGATCATATCCTTTCCCATTGTTTGTATTATTTCAATGGAAAGGTCTTCTATAAGTTTCTGTTCACTAGAAACATTTTCTCGGAAGTGTGGATTTCTAGCCATGAATTATCCTGTCATGAAGTCTATTGGTTCTTCATATTCTAGTTGGAATTTTTCTTCGATACGCTGTATTTCTTCTCTGGCTTCATTCATAATATCACTACCCCGAAGAGATACACCACCCGGAAGTTGAACCCCATCAAACTTAGAAAGATTCTGTCCCCACTGTTGTTTTATTAATGCCGTTACATACTCTTTAAGTAAGCGGTCATCAAATATTTGAGTGAAAACATTTGGATTTAGTGCAACATATGCTTCTACTACAAAATACTGAGAGGTTGTAACTTCTACACTCCAATCCATATCAACATGTAATCTATTTGTTACTTTATTGAATCTGATTCTTTTCTGGGGTTGAAAGAAATCTTGGATTAATCCAATGTGTCTTTTGGTGCTATCATATGATGCGAGTCCCATACTCGCATTAGAACCAAGTCCACGATTAATTCCAAAATAATCAGTGAGTGCCATTTGATATCGAACATCAAACATGTTTATGTTTGCAAAATCACCAAACTGAAATACACTAACAACAGAAAGAATGTCTTTTCCTGTTGGTGCATCTCCGTCCGGTCCGTTGATTGCACCTAAAGCATCAGTGTCGATATATCCATTCGTTATATCATCTTCTGTTATTTTATGAGAAAAGAATGCCTTTTCGGCACCATCAAAGTGTCTTTCTCTAAATAACTCAAGTGCATCGTCGAGTCTATCTTCACATTGCTGTCTATCGACATTTATCTCTGTTACAGGACTACCCAATTTCCTCAGAGCATAATCAATTATATCATCTCTAGATTGTAGTTTACTAGCCATAAGAAACTCCCCTGTAGTTTATAGTATGTATAAACACAGAGAAGATCTTAGTGCTAAAATAGGCTTCTACTTTGGTTGTTCTTCTTCAGACACTTCTTCTTTTGGAGGTTCTGGTGGTGCTTCTGTCACAACAACCTTTACCTTTTCTAGAATAGTGTAATCAATTTGTTCAATATAATATTTTCTAGTTATTGGAGTTTCGGATTCATCGGGTTGACTGGCTGCATAATTTGTAAATCCAGGCATATGCAATGGACACGCTACTTTGGGATAATCTAATTTACTATACTTTTCACTTTCAGAAATCAACCACGTTGCTTCTCTATCACCACATCCACATGCTCCACAATAATGTTTACCTTCAGTATCGCTGTTTTTGAGATGATCACACGGAGGAAGAATTCCGCCAGATTCTTTGTTTCCGAAACAACTAAGAACTCGAAGTTGCTTTGTTGCCTTGTTTATCTTTTTACTATTCAATCCTCTAGACGCTAAAGCCATTGCAAAACTTTGGACCATTCCTATTTTTTTAGAAATTCCTTTATTCGATTCTGCTTCTTTTTCTTTTCTAAATTCCGTCATTATATTATCTCCACTTCTTAGTCAACAACTTTAATTGTTTTAATTAACCTTATAGCCATCGGTTGATCTAACTGACTCATGATAATATTTGATTGATCGTATGGATATATATCAACAGATCTATATCCTCTTTCTTTGTCAATCTTACCATAGTCTCCAATTTGGACAAATGAATATCCTTTACTATAATAAACTCCACCAATATTTATAACAGTAGATGTTAGTGTCGTATAGAAAGATGGAACATTAAAATCATTGGGAGTTGATCTTAACAATTTACCTCTCATATAATCAACCGACAAGGCTAGGTAAGTTTCTGGATTAGTCATCATAGATTCTTGGATAAATCCACACTCTTCTACAGAAGGAACTGACCATCCACCTATACCATTTGATTTAAAATTTTTAATGGCATTTACAAGATTACCCTTAAGTCCTGTTGAAGAGTAAATATTATGTTTTCCATCCCAAGAAGATGTCTCTACTTTATTTCTTTCTGTTCCAAAATTACCCCAACCAAAATCACGATAAGACATGATAATAATCTTTTTGTGTTTGTTTTTTCCGACAGAACCTTTTGTTTTTAAGGGGGAAGTCATTGAAGATGTTATTCCAGTATTGGTATCAGTCCCCTGAATAACAGAAATACCCGGTTCATATATACCACAATAAATACCCAACCCATAGAAATCACCACCGATAGGAATTTCATTTGCCTGTTCTTCTGTGATTTTTGAAATATTTAATTCTTTTGTTTTTATAATTGAAGGAAATTCATTACATGGTATTGGATTCATATCCTGATCTGTTCCCGCAAAAAATCCACCCAACACATCACATTGAGATTTTTTCATTCTGCCACATTCAGGGTTTCCTGAAATACTGTTTATGAAGGTGCAAGAAGATTCTATATTGTCGATTATGTCGCGGATAGATCCTGATCTTTGTTCGGATCCACCTCCATCTCCATCACCAAAAGCACTAGATTCACAATATCTAGGAGATTGACCATCTGGTCCTGCGTATCCACATACACTACCATCATCATAATATATTGATAATTGACCAAAAGATAAACAGTCTTCTGGTGTACATGCATTTTCACACCTAATATTACCATCTTCGTCATACACACAACATGCAGAAGGCCACCTAACATCGTTAGGACTTCCCGGAATAGCAGCATCTTCGCCCGAGGCAAAACAAAGAGTCTGTCTACCAATAGAATCTAGTTCAGAACATTCATAATCTCCCCAGTTTCCACCAAGACGAGTACATTCACACGGACTTATTCCATCCTTAGTTCCAAACAGTGGTTGATCTGGATCTTTCAACCATTCATTTTTTTCCTCCGCCGTCATGTGTGAACAAGCACAACAGCATCCTTTTGTGTTGTTGTCGGGACATACAAATCCAGAACAATCATCATCATCATCCGATGGGGAAAAATAACCTCCCTGAGAAACACAATTAGTATATGTTGTTCTAAATGCTGTTGTATTTTCAGCATCACTTGCTAATCCTTCACCTACTCCGCCTTCTTGACCGGGAACACAACAGCAACCAGAAGATGCTAATTTATCAGTATAATCTATGGTAGATCTAAACATATATCAATCTCCCTCACATAAAGTATATTTAACACAGGGATCATCTTCCCGTCCGGTACATTGAACAAATGTATTTTCATAGGTATTTTTACCTGTAGGAATCCGTACACATTTTACTTCTGTTACCGTAGAGTTATCTATTTTTTCTTCGGCAGAAGAATCTGTGTTCAATGGATCACTTAATACGAATTCGGTATTGAAAAGAGATTCTCCCGTCACGAAATCCGGACTATAGAAGAACTGATCTCCACCATTATCTCCAGGTCCCGTGAATGGAAAACCACCACCACCGAAACCGGGTGGTGCGGGACTGGGCCCGGGATTACCACCGGGAAAAATGGGACTTGGTCCGGGAGAAGGACCGGGAGAAGGAGAAGTAGGAGGAGGTGGAACTGTAGGAACTTCGTCACAATTTCGTTTCGCCGCATCCGCCGCTTGCTGTGCGGGCAAGGAAGCATACGGAGGACATTCATATGGCGAACATGAACCACCGTCAATAGCAATGACTCCCGCACATGCATTTGGACTATTGAACGAAATCGGAGGACAACACGGAGCCCTGTCACCGAATACTCCCGGATTTCTCGCTGGACCTCCAGCCTGGTCACAGAGCGCCTCGCAGACGGGGCCGCCGCCCGGACTAGACTGTGGAGAGTTACATGTTACACAATACTCCACCTTACAGTCGTCACTACCAGAATCACACATTTCTTGTCCGTCTGGTAGACACCCACATGTAACACAACCACAAATTGAATTACTTGAATTTTTCATACATTTGGTTGGTCTGGTAGACATCTTGACTCCAGATTCCAAACCACCACCGGAACAGAAAGCCGCACCTATCAGATCAGAGCAAGGTCCGGGTAAGCCATTATCACCGGGACCACCACCACCACCACCACCATAAGTAGGAGAAGGTGTTTGTATACAATTACCACATGAATTAACACAACATGTTCTACCTATTCCGTTACCATTTGGTTCGCAAATACAATCTCCGGGTTGTGCTGATCCGGGAGGAGAAGCAACATTTGGTGGATTTCTAGGAGGACCTAAGTATGGAGCAAGTGGTGAAGTGTTTGATGGACTTGGGATACTAGAAGGAGCCCATTGAGGAGAACCGATTGGTGCATTGAGATCTCGGGCACAATTACATGGAACATAACATCCAGATGGATTTATCTGACCTGGATTATCTCCTCCGTTGTAACCACCCGGAGGTCCACCAGGCGCACCTTCTCCCGGAAGGTATGGTGGTGCTGGTAAACCCAAATTGGGATCCCAATTCGTTCCACCACAACCTCTACATGAACCTACACATCTTTGAGATACTGATACAGGGTTTACATCATTCGCCGCCGGTGGATTTGGTGGAGAACACTCGCATGGGTAATTCGGAAGATCTTGACTTCCTGTACACGCGGCTCTGGAGATGTTTGCGTTACATGTACTGCATGTTCTTGTTTGATGATATGTTGGTGAAATATTGTTCGGTGGGCTTGGAGGAGGGAACCAGTCCGAAGGAGAAGGCGTATCACAACCGCTGGGATCTGGACCAATCCAAGGTGGGTTGGTGGAATACTGACCAGCCCCGAATCCAAAACAACCATCCACATCGGGATTACTGAAGTAGTTGGGTGCATCATATCCCGGAGACTCATAAATCTGTGGTTCCCATTCAGCACAGCACGCACATTCATCGCATGTTGGAGGTGAATATGGAGGCGATGGAGCCGGAGATGTAGGGGGAGTTGAAGGTGGAGATGAAGGCGACGGTGGCTGCGGACCAGGTCCGGGACCAGGTCCAGGTCCGGGACCAGGTCCGGGACCAGGTCCAGGTCCAGGTCCGGGACCAGGTCCGGGACTAGGTGAATTCGGTGAGTTAGGCGAGTTAGGCGAATTCGGTGAGTTAGGTGAATTCGGTGAGTTAGGCGAATTCGGTGAGTTAGGCGAATTCGGTGAGTTAGGTGAATTCGGTGATTCCGGAGAAGTTGGTGGTGTTGTTGGAGGAGGAGAAGTTGGTGGTGTTGTTGGAGCCTGTGGAGGAGTCATTGGAGGAGGAGGACAGCAAGCACAACATTCAGACGCACATACTTGGTTTGGACACCCGAAACCATCACATGGAGTGTTAATTTTAAAGGATCCACCCGCATCTGAACATCCGGTACTAGTTGAATTTACACATATTGCACAAGAACAAGAATTCGGAAGTCCTCCTACGCATTTACAACAAGCACCGGGAGTTCCTTCGTTACATTCTACACTATCACAATTGAAATCTTCTTCTCCAGAACATTCTCCATATCCAAGCCAAACACCACCTGCATTACCACATTCGGAAAATGTAAGTGATGTACAACGAGATGCAGTTGCATTTCCTTGACATTGGTTTGGATTTACATTAACAGTGACACAACACTTTCCTGGCTTTTCACAACACTTTGTAGTATTACATGAAGTTCCATTACCCATAAATGTTCTGCCAGTATCGATACACGTTTTATGTGTTACGTTGTCTTCACAGAAACCATCTGCATTATTTTCACAACAAGCACCCGTGTATACGATATGATCACAACAATCCACACCACCACATATCGCATTCTCTACTGGAGTTCCACCATAGACGTACTTACAAACAGATTTAGATATGGCTCCTAATTCAGTAGAACCAACACTATCGCCTATGCACTTTCCATCTCTACAGCAGGAATGTATTTCAGTACAAGAATCTACACAAATTTCTCCGTTTGAAGGAGATCCGTCTGGGAAAGTTCCTAAACATTCAACTGGAAGTGGTTCATCGAGTGGGATAACCGTTGTAGAATCAATTTCAGGATTTCCTGTATTGTTTGGACCGTAGTAATATAAGTTGTAGTAAGATCCACCGAAGTATGCACATTCTTGAACACTAACATCTTCGATACATACACCTTCAGAACAACATACACCACCTTCTAATCCACAATTTGATTCGCATGTTTGAAGGGGGGCAAAGAATCCATTTAGATCATCACATTGAGATTGTGATGAATAATCTATACAATTCGGAATTCCGTCACTTGAAACATAACAACAAGATCCGGTATCAGTAGTTCCTAAACAATTTTCTGAATCATATCCTCTAGCCAAAACACTCGCAAACCAACTTTTCCCTGCGTCTCGCGTTTTGAAGTTTACAACATTTGAACCACATGACAAGAATGATTGTGCAGCATCGAAGTAAACATTAGTAGGGAATGACCAAAAATCATTTCCTATAAAGGTTGCAGTGAACGAAAATTCTTCATCATCTTTGAAATCACCAGTAAATCCGGTAATGCCGATTGGTGTTTGAATTTCGAAAAGGGGTGAATAAGTTGTATCTAAAAATATACCATCTACGGGAGCAAGTACATCGGCAGGAAGATATGAACCCGTTATACCTACGGTTTCGCCGGGTTGTATTGATCGAATATATGTTATGGGAGTATCTGTGTTGTAAAGTCCAGTAGCACCAATGGTTTGCGGATCAGAAGTTCCTAATTCAAAAGTCGAATCTCCATATACAAGTGCAACATTATCATCCTTACTTCTACTTAGATTTCCTGACTTTAAAAATACAGATCCTGCCTTTTCGGTTTCATCATAAAATCCGTCACCACCCTGAAAACTAATTCCTAGTGGTTCTGTATCTGCACTAATACCAATTGTTTTTCCATCATCACTTAGTATTATCTGAACTGAACCGTATGCACTAAGTCCCCGAAAAACAAAAGAAGGACCGTTGATTGTCTTGAAGAAACTATTATCACCAGTACCAACAGTTATACCATCTACTATTCCATCGGATCCAGTTGTTCCTCGGATGTCCGCATTCGGAATATCATAAAAAGTACCATCTGACATTACAATTCTTAGATATTTTTTATCATCAATAACAAAGTTAGATATAGCATCAAAGATATGTCTACCTGTTGCTCCTGTTGCTCCTGTGGGACCAGTAGCACCTGTATTACCTAAAGGACCTACGGGACCAGTAGGACCAGTTGGTCCACTTAATCCGGCAATAGATCCCGGTGGTCTTATTGTGCTACTTCCTCGTATAACCATCATATTCCTTTATTTCTAACAGTTACAATCTTCCGAATTACAAGAATCACAATCGCCAACATTACTTCTTATGTATGTATTTATTTCCATTGTATAAACAGGTATTCTTCTACAAACTCTAAGAGAACAAACTTTACCATTTCTTCTAAGAGAGGTTGTAGTTTCACCACTGTTAAAATCTTGATATATCATACTATGAGCATGTCCCGCAGTTCTAAGAGAATCGATTCCATAATTCTCTTCCCAATTATTGGCTTGTTCTAATCCATAATCTATACCTTTATATTCTCGTTTAACTTTTTCATATTGATTTGAGGTAGTCGAACTCCAGTATCGTTTTCCTACAAGCGGAGTTCCTCCGTTGAATAGTATACTTGAGTTTAAACCATCATTAACTGACTTGTACAATATGTTCAACTCAGAAGAACTTGGAATATACCAGTCAGAATAATCTGTGCTATTTCCATTAATTTTTTGAGTGTTATTTATATTTGATACATGTCGTATTGCTGTGGTGGGTGGATTGTTTGATTGCCACATATTATTGTAATCAACTCTCCATTTTTCAATGTCATAACTTCCGTCTGATTTTTTCCAATTTTCAGGAGAAACTTCACTCGACCAACCAAGATCAGTTATGTTGGAGTCGGAATTGGTGTGATTAAATGTATCAAAGAGTATATTCTCTTGGTTATAAAGTTTATCATATGAAATCGTTTCTTCATCTTGCCAGTTAATAGACTGGAACCAGTTGGCTCTATTGATACTTGTTTCATCAAACATTCTTGTATTCAATAATCCATCTACCGGACACGTTCCTACTACTAAGTTTGGTTTAGTTCCAGTTTCAATACTATGTCCAGCACTTTGAGGCATACCCCATTCTACAGCATCTTTACTCGAATCATGATCAGCAACAATGAGAGCCCATCTTCTATGAATCTTGATGTTCTGATTATCACAATCTCCAGAATAAATCAATTCTACATTCGATTGATTTGTCCTAGATTTTGTTCCATAAATTGATTGTCTCATATAAGTATCTAATTGATCTTTATTTCCCAAGTTACCACCATAAACACTTGGTGTATTTATGAGCATATCTCCAGTTATTAGATCAGTTCTATAACCCTTCTCTGTTGTATAATCCGTAGCATACATTGGAAGTGTGTGATCACACCAACAAGATTCGTTTTGATATAGTCCACTAGAGATGTAATACGAGAAAGGAATTTCTGGGAATGCACATAAACCTTCTATACATTTAGGTGTTTTTCCTGTAGCCATCATTCCAGAATATTCACTTACAGGTCCGGGATATCCGACATAACCAACAAAGGTTCCTCCTCCTAGTTTGTCTCCAACCTTAAGTCCAGAGACTAATGGATTTGTATTACAACCATCTTCATACCCAGTAGAAATATTTCCTTCTATTGCAGAAGAAGAATTATTGTTTATGTTACCATCGCCTGGATTTCTCCCCTGTCCAGAACGTAATAATCCTTCCTCCTCGGGATCTCCTATTCCATAAGTAACCTGTCTATAGTTTGGATCTGTGCAACAACCAAAAATATCAGTTCCAGTATTTACTAACCCATGTCCGAATTCTTCAAAGTAACAACCCGGAAGAAAGAAATCAATACCATCACTAACTCGGGTACACTGTCCATCTGGTCTATTTGGTGCAACTATACACGAAGAACCAATACCATGGAATACTCCCGGAGAACCATCTGATGAGTTTATAGTCGCACAGGTTGATGGGGTTACTCCATCGTAACAGAATTCATCAACACAACATGCTCCTACGAAGTTCGCTTGTGTACAACAGTTTACATTATCGCAACTTTGTGGTGAGAATATAGAGTTTTCTATTAATGCACATTCTCCCTCTGTTAGAGATAAACATTCTCCGTCAACACAACATGCTCCTGTAAGATCACAGTAATTCGGACACCCTCCAAATTCTGAATTTATCTGCTGACAAGTATAATCTTCAACAAAATAACCTGCAAATACATCTTCACATCTTTCTCTTGATGCTGTTACGCATTTGTTATTTACACAACATACTCCTTGATTAGATCCACAACTCGGTTCACTAACACGATCTAAACATGATATATTTTTTCTCCATGTTCCACCAACACGATCACAATATAATTTAGTTGTATAATCACCACAACCAGAATCATATTCAACACCATCATCACCTTGATCTTTTTCGCACCAACAACAAGAACCAATTTCTTGATTAGATAAAGTGGCTCCCGGTATAACACCATAAACAGAAGGTTCACCAGCAATAGCATGACCGATTCGGTATCTGTCATCGGCAAGGACACCGAACGGTGCCGTTGGAAGTCCTTGGGCCCCAGATAATCCTAAAATAAGTGCAGGTCTTGCTACTGCATATGCAACTTCTTCAGACATATCGTTTTCAGTATCAAAGACAGGAACACTTAGTGCATTACTACCACCCTTTGCAATGTACAAAGAGTAATGATATAATGAACTACTATAAGTAATACCCGTGCTAGTTGTAGAGAAAGGAATATTGTCATTATTTGGATTAAACACATTCGTTGGTATGTAATTAAATATTAGAGGAGTACCAAATGCATGATATACGTTAAGACTACTTGTTATCGAACTTCCAAAGCCATCGTCATCTAGGCTTATTTTCTGTCTAGTAGCATGAGACTTTGTGTAAAGTCTATTATATGTTCCACCAACAAAGAAAGTATTTTTTGCTGCGTATGCAGTGTAACCACCACCTTCAGATTCTTTTAGGTAAAATAATGATCCAGTTTCACCGGCTCTTTCTGCGGTTTCTCCTGCAATCACGATTGAATCTGTACCCACTACCGACTGAACATCCGGTCCACTTATCGTTATTGTTCGAAAAGTAGCAGTGTATCCGTTTCTTTCTTTGAATACTGGATAAAATCCATCACCTTCGATTGTATTGTTTATGTCATAATATAAGTTGTCAGAAGTAAGTCCATCATCCCCACCTGATCCTAAAATACCAGGCACTTCAATCGTATCACCATTTGCATTTAGAGTTAGGACTAAAATATTACTATCAGAACTAGAAAGAGTTACCCCGGTGCCTCCAAAAAAAACACCATTATCATAGAAACCACCCGTAATTCCTATACCAGTAATTCCTGTCAAACCAGCAGAACCCATTTCACCCGTATTACCCGTAGCACCAGTAGGACCGATAGCACCAGTAGGACCTGTTTTTCCTACCGTTCCGGTTACAACTATTCTACTGCTACCAATAATAGAGGGCATATTAGTTCAAGTCCTTATCTCTTTTTACTTCAGGCATGTGCCAAAGTTTAGCAAATTCAGATTCTCCTGTAAGTCCTCGATGCGCCCACAATCCATCTGTTCGGATCATTCGTATAGGTCTTACTTGATATTTATTAGTAGAACGGTCTTTTTTCCCTACATAAAAATCATTTTTACTACCGGCGGGATCAAAGTAAATCGACCAAGCCTCGGAGCCTGGCTCTGCCGTATTTCCATCAGGAACTAATACTCCATCAACTCCACCAGTCGGTCCTTCCAACACACTGAACGCTCCTGTAGAAGACCAGTTCCACCCTTCAATTGGAGTTCCTCCTGCATCCTGTATCAGTTCATTTAAGTTTTCCTTAGCAACTTTTTCAGCAACGAAAGCAAGTTCATCATGACTCGGTAAATACCAACTTGAAACAGAATCTGGATTTCCTGTGTTTCCTTGTGTTCCCGATGTCAACCCATAAGGAAGTAATTGAGTTGCTCTATAGGCATTTATAAACCCTTCTGTAATTCCGGAGAATGTAGATGGTTCAAAACCACTTCCCGTATAACCCATGAAGTTTGCATTATCTGCACTAATAGCACGAATTGTATTATACAATCCCCAGTTTCTATGCCACAGACCATGTGCTGTCTGTAGAGGTTTATTTAACAATCTTTGAACTGGATCTTTATGTCCTCCATTGATGTTTGCATTTTCACATGAAGGATATGTGTTTCTATAAAGATTATACAAAGATCTTGGATTTTTAGAATCATACCAAATACCTTCTGAGTAAGAAAGAGTTCTTGATGAATATTCACCATTTAGATCTCTATACTGCTGAAGATCACTATACAAAGGTCCCCAAGAACTACCAGTTCCTCCCCAGAAGAATTCATGTGTCGCTCCTCTTCCTACCTCGGAGAGTTTTACTAATTCTCTGTCTCCTGTAACAGCAACTGGATCGAGAGAAACAATTATAAGATAATCATTCTGCCTTTCGTTACAAGCATTTCCAATGTTAGGAAATCCTCCGGCGTGCCAATCTTGGACAGATGGATATAGTTGTGCTTTATATGTCTTAGAATTATCTTCACTACCAGTAGAACCCGTCATCATTTTACTAGGAAGTTGCTTTGATCCATCGAAACTTGGGCTGTATCCCAATATATTACTTTGTCCCGGTCTGAATGTACCCGCAACAATACCACCGGCATATAAATCTCCATAATTCAGGGAGACTAATCTATTAGAAGAGTCTGAACCACTTCTTTCGTTTCTCTGATATGGATTTTCTTTACCCCCACCTCTAGGTCTCGAAGATGTTCTGAACTTTATATTAGGATCTTTTAGATCGACTGCAATATTTCTATTTCTTTGGTTAAGAATACTTCTCTTGATTATCTCTTCATGCGACAATTTAATATTTATTTTTGAATCATTGTCGTAATTAGAGCAACACATTGAATTGGGACTATCTTGTGGAAACCCGCAGTAAATATTATTACAGTGGATATCTAGTTTTCCACCAGGCTGACACTTGGGGTGATCTTTCCATTTATCCTTTTCACATATACAAGATTTACAACAAGGAGAACCGATACTGCTGTGATCATTACAGAAACAAGCAGACTCTCCGTCTTCAATTCTAGGCCATCCGGGATCATCCATATTTTTTTCTACATCAGAGCAGTCATTTATTTTATTATATACGACATACCCGTCAGGATATTCTTCTGGACATTCTCCATCAATACATTCGGGATATACTTCATGAGTACCACACACATATTCATACCCACGCTCCCTATCCTCAGAAGAAGAACAGAGTCCATGATAAGCAAAACTAGATGGAGCAGGCCACTCGTCTGTATCACACGGGACTTCTATGTAATTAATGTTTGTTCCGGATGCAACACCGCTACACTCATTTTCGTTCTGTCTTCTGAAACCACCGGGAGTACTTCCACCACCACAACCACCATCGGGTGTAAAATAACCACTTCCCGATGGTGTGTTCAATGTACCACAACTTCCTTCACAGCAACCCTTACATCTACAGGGGAATCCATCTATATCCACTGCTTCGCTTCCGGGATGCATAGCAACACAATCCAAATAATTGTCGCTGTTGGGATCATTACATTTATTATCCCCGTATTCAGGCTGACACTCCTCCACTGTGCAATTATTTGTTGGTACACCACAATATCCTGAACCATCACATGCTTCATAACAGGTAAAACCACATGGTTGTTCATCACCAGGCTGCCAACCTGCACATACATCTGCTCGGGAGTTAACCTCCGTGTCGGGAGCAAGATATCTTGTTCCACCGTCACAAACACAACTACAATTTGCTTCTCCCGGTGGAGGAGGGGGAGGGGGACCTTCGGGAGGAACGTATCCACTTGTCAGAGAATATGCAACACAATTTGGATCGTTTAGATCACAACATCCTGTCGTATTTCCCGGACACTCTGGATCATTTTCAACTTCACCCCAATTATTACACTGATTTATAGGTCGATATTTTAAAGTTGCGGAAGTAGTTTCAGCCCCTTCACCGCATTGATTAGAATAATCTCCGCACACACAAAGACTACATTCTTGCTGTAAAGAAGCAACTAACTCGGGAGTTAATTCACTTGCACTAAATATATTCTTACCACATCGAGTGTCATCGTTAAACCCTTGACAAAGTTCTGAAGGTCCAAATGTTTGGGCGCAGCACCAAATCGCAACGGAGTCACATAGATTACAATTTTCTTGTCCATCAAATACTGGAGTCTGACCTTCTGGTATTGTAGACTCACATGTAGAATTCAAGTGAAAACTTCCACCCAGTTCATTACAACCGGATGCAGTTGTATCAACACAATAACCAGTCTCTGAAAGTTCTGGATGTACACAGCAAGATCCGCACGGATCTTCTGGGAAAGTAAGACAACAAGGTTGATCCCCACACCCAAATGGTCTCCATGACGTATTTACAAAAGCACTTTCCTCTCCCGCTTGCAAACAATTCTGTAAACTATATGGCTCTTTACAATCTATGACTTCAGAACCTTCACCCAAATCTTCACTGAAGCAACAGGATCCAATATATTCACACGCACCATTCTCACAGGTTGTTCCCTGTCCCCTAAAGTAACCACCAACATATGAACACATATCAGGTGAAACTATAGAACAATCATTACCAGTACAACAAGATCCAGTAATACCCAGAGAACCCTCATACGGTCCATCACCACATGCATTTAAGTATCCAACGGGATCTAAGTCATTACAAGAAAAACATTCAGATTTATCTCGAACAATTATGTTATCTTGATATGTTATGGGATTATTTAAATCAGGATATGATTGATCATCCCCACCACTGGAAATGTAATCTCTAGTTACAAATCCTGCATTATTTTCTAAAACCGTACCTCCATATACACCAGCCTCAACTCCCCATTTAGTAATTCTTCCATACCAAACATCTTCTATATTAAAGAATTCAAACAAATCAGAAGCACCACTAAAGCATGGACTTTGAGTAAATGGCCATTTAATGTTATTAGACCAACGAGGAACGAGAGGAGTAGATCCTGTTGCACCAGTAACTAGTAACCTAAACGAAGAGGATACTGATGTATCTTTTGGAGGGGATATATTAACTATGACGGGTGCTGCTGCTGGTCTTGAGTCTGCGTATGTTGTGCCTAGTTGAATCGCATCGATTACAATCAGACCTTCTGCGGTAGTTCCCGTTCTTCTGTGAATATCACAACTAAAACCAGCCTGTCCTTCTATGCACATTTCTCTACAATAACCAGAGTAACTACCACTCTGGGCAATCAATCTTTCCTGTCCTTCTCGAACATTCTTCATCTTCATAGAAGTAGAGTTTGTTTCTTCGTTATAAAAACTTCCAGACGCACCTTCTAAATCAACAACTGTCAGTACGTTGTTTCCACTTCCAGTATTTGTTCTTTTAGTTGCAACTAGAAGTTGTCCTCCTGTACCACTCTTAGAATCTAAATATCCACCCTGTCCTCTATTTACATTAACTTCTATTAGATCATCACTCAGAGCAGCAGAAATATTCCTACCAATTACCTTTACGGTTCTTAGTTCAAGACTAGTAGTAGTTGGGTTATCGTAATAAGGACCAACACCCTCACCTATATGTTCATCGAATGTGTTACCACCACCGACTAAGGTTTCTACATTTCCGGTAGGTCCTCTAAGAATATTTGGTGTTGTGTAGGAGGAGGTTACACCTGTGTTTTCCGAATCAGTGAAAAACTCTTGATAAAGAAATCCATCAACTAGTTTGGTTCCAAGAACTATACCACCAAAACCAGTCATACCATATCCAGTATAACCAATCGCACCAGTATATCCATTACCAGTAGGACCGGTAGGACCGGTAGGACCGGTTGCCCCCGTTCCTCCGGTTGGGCCAGTCGATCCTATTATTTTAAAATGACTGCTACCTACAAATAATGGCATGTTTTAGTACCTCAACTAGTTGTAGATATGTATGTGGTATTGTCAGTTGCCGAAGTATTTAATTTAGTTCGGCTGTCCTTGTTATCAGTATTTAAATTATCTATCAACGCAACTACATCTGTTATCGTTTTACCTTTATCCGTAGATACCGCAGATAGTTTATTTGTGACTTCAAGATTCGATACACTTACTGTGTCTGGAATTGTAACTCCAATTGTGCTTGATATCTTAAGTCCATAAACCACATTTTGCGAAACAATTTCACCATTAGAAGTTTTCATTAATATATCACTAGACGGATTAGTTATTATTGGAGTTCTGATTCCGATTAGTTCAACGGAAACAGGATTTCCGTATGATTTTCCGTTTATATAAAGTTTCGATGAAGTTGTAAACGTATCATTTCCCGGACTTTCAATGTCTACTTCTATTTCATCGACTGCGATATATGTAAGATTTCCGCTAATAGTTATATTACCAGTTTTCATCTGATATACTTTTTGCGTAGATAACGAAGGAGTTATGTTATCGTTTTTATTAGTATCTATTTTTATTCTAACAACATGTCCATACTGAATACCTGTCTTTTTATAATATTCATTATAGGCAACAGGATCTAAAACGTGAGATTTATCGGCTCTAATAAATCCACCACCAAGAAAATCACCACCTCGGTCGATGAAGGTTGAAATTTTCAGTGTGTCATCATTACCAGATCCATCTTCTTCGCTTGCAATAACATTACCACCCACCTGATAACCAATGTAGTTCTGTACTATTGCATTATAATCTCCGTTGTCTGCCATCTGTAAAACGGGTTTAACAATTTGAGTTGGTTCACTAGGAGCAAGATTTTGTAGAAGTCCACCAGTAGCGGAACTTAAGAAGTAAATATCATTTCCTCCAGCACCACCAGTCGTACCCAAAGGTCCATCAGGACCATCGGGATCTATCTTTGCAAACGCTGTGGTAGGAAACTTCATTTGTCCAGCCAGAACAAGATAAACATCATTCACGTTTACGCTTTCAACAACACCAACAACTTCAGATGTTGCAGGATCATTCGCCTGAGCCTTAACATATAAGTTAGGTTCGTTGATGACATCATATCGTAAAACGTCACCCGCAGTTATCCCAGCCGCAACACCACCCTTGATAGTATTTGTATTTGGAAGAACAGTTATAAGTCTACTACCAACAGCCTGAAGGCTGTTGATTGTTAAATTACCTGCTATGTTTGAACTATTATTACAAGATGACATATATTATCTCCGGATTATGTTGTATCGTGGTTGAAGTCTGCATCGGCGGTGTAGTGAACGGACACATCATCCCACAACACGATTCCACCATTCAAGAAAATTTTAATTCCGTCTTCGGTAACAATGTCTGCTCGAATGGTATCTGCTCCTGTTGGTGCTGATCTATAATTTCCATCTCTACCAGTTCCTGATGTTAATCGAAGATCCTTACCAACTGTTCTATTGAAAGCATCCCCCGTTCGTCCAGACTCAGGAGAGAAGAAAGATACTTCGGGAGTGCTTCTCATTTGAATTGGGAATCGATGATAGTTCGTCATACTGGGAGTTGTCAGAATATCAATAACGGTCGGTAATGGAGATACTCCATCTGGATGCATTGTTCTAGCATGTGTTGATTGTTGGGAAGAGTATGTTCTCTGGTAATACCTCTTACACCCATCATATTCCAGTCTTAAATTAACAGGTTCGAATATTGTTGGAACATATCCTCTTTCCAATTTAACCTGAGCAAGATCCAATTGTGAATTGGTATTAGTAACATCAAATCCAATATCAACAAAACTGTCGGTTGATGTTCTATTGATTGCAGGAACAGTGAATCCAATTGAGAATTTTTGCCACTGAGTTCCTACTCGAACTAGTCCATCATCATAAGTAAATCCTTGAGTCCATTTTCCAATGGATGTTACTGTTTTGTCCGTTCCATCATACTGGGATACTACAAATCCCATAGTAGAACCTGTAACACCACATTTCGCGTAGAAGGAAAGTGTAACATCTTCACCTGAAAGAGTTTCATTATTTTCAATTCTGTTTACAAGATAAACATGATCACCGGCAGATCCACTGGATCCACTAACTCTATGTTTAGTTCGAAGATAGTATGTGGGATCACCCTCAATGTTTGTTTCGGGTTTATCGAAAGTCATTCTCTGAATGGTTGGAACACTATCTGTATATGTTCCTGCTTGTTTCGATGAGCCTTCCTTTGCAGTGATACCGTCTACTCGAACCCATCTATCTGCGAGGAATTTTGTTCCAGTAACTCCATAAGGATTGATACCCACGCTTCTTTGCCAGATATCAAAGCCACCATTGATTAGAATATTAGGCTGAATTGCTTGTCCATAAGTGGCACCCCGGTTGTTACCAAGTCTATAATTACCACCGAATCCGCCGCCTCCACCAGATCTTAAGAAACCACCCTCTTCGTCATACTCACCATATGATTGTTGGTTTATAACGAATGCTTTATCATCTCCACCAGACTTCCAAGAGAATGCGAACGGTTTAGCCACACCACCGGGCGGAACTCCAGTTAATTTTCCGTCCAAACCAATATACTGGAGTCCATACGAAGAATTTAGATTGTTGTAACCGTCAAGTAATCCGCCACCAATGACTTGAATGTATTGAGTTGATCCTACAGCAAAACTATTTGCTACGATACCTATCGCATACTCTAGATCTGCATAGTTGTTTGTATATTCAAACCATCCACCGAATCCAGTTTCAATTCCAGGCTTGTATCCTACTACTTTACCTTCGGTTAACGTATGTGAAGCATCCGCACCTTCAAGAAGGACGGTAAACATATTACTGTTTGCAGTGGCACCAGCAACAGAACCAGATAATCCTGTAGATAAATATTGTCCTCTATAGTTTACTATTGCAATCTTAGAGACTGGATTGTTTACATTCTCACCTTGATCATCATAAGTGATTCCGACGATCATTGGTTTCGAAACTTGTCCAGATACAATAGGTTCACTTGCTGTAAGTCCACCACCAGTTTCAGCATCTAAGAAGTAAGCACATCCCGGATGGTAGGTAATACCCTCGGTGTTGTTACTTTCACCCAAAGAGGATTGTCTCGCATCAACACGATTAAACGCACCTTCAATAACACCAGAAGTTGCAATTTCAATATAGTTTGTATTTGGATTATCCGTTCCATCAAACGTAACTCCAGCAACAATTCCGATTGCTTCGGATGCAGCCTTTCCGTTTGCTCTTGCATATGTAATTCCTGCTGTTCCACCAACTCGAACAACCATACCAAAAGTAAATCCAGCAGTTTGTCCATACATTCGGAATCTGGTATTAGGTATTTCCGTTTTATCAGGACGAAACTTAAGTTCCCCAAGAACAGACATATCACCTTCGAAGGTTACACCTTTAGCAATTGTGTCTGATATACTGGCTCTAAATATACCTGCGGACAAGTCACTCCCTGTTGTAGTACCACTAAATGGATCATTGGGTGCAACTGTACCCAATGTAAAATCGACACCATCACCAGATATCCCATCAAAGACTTTGATGTTATTCAACTTCCCAACTATGTTTTGGTTATAATGATTAACCCAATCATAGAAAGTGGTGGTAGAAGTCAGATTCGTTATTTGGTAATTGTTGTCGTCTGCATTTGACATTTAGTTAGCCTCTTTATGTGTATTTATACTCATTTATTATCAATATGATGCTATGAATAAATTATTCATGTACCGAATACTTCTATCTGATGGATCTATCTTAAGAACTTTGCTTATATTATTTACTTCTGCATCACTATCTTCTACGAAACCAGTAGAATCAAGTCTAAGTTGATATCTACATGCACCACCAGTTGAAGGATTTCCGGTAGAATATGGACCAGCATTATCATAAAGACTAGAATCTTCATCAGGACAAACATAAGAAGAACTTACACGAAAACCAACATAAGTAAGACTCGTCGGTGCTGGTATAATAATTCCCGATTCTACTACTGGTATATTATTATAAACCCAATATTTCAACCCACTGATAGCAGAAATATCTTCTCCCGGATCTTCTTGTGCTTGCAGTTCAGTTAAAAACCAACCAGGTCTGAACAGTACACTAATTCCTCCTGATGCATCTGGTTCTACTTCTACTATATTAGTCGCTCCTCCCGGTGTGTACGGAGAATCAAATGGGAACAGTGGACATGTTCCTCTCCAACCCGGAGCAGAAACTGCATATTCTCCAGTTCCATCATCGGGAGTATTACCAATACCAGTTGTTGTTTGTGATGCAGTGTCCCATAAACTAGGACGAGAAGAAGTAATCCAATTATGATACATGTTCATTGTGAGAGTCATCTGGAGTTGAAACTGTTCTTGTAATTCGTTTAACTCTGCCGCCTGTAATGCATATCCAGGTCTAAATGCTACATGCTTATAGTTCTTTGATCCACCATCCGAAAGATCCGCAGAGAGTTCATGTTGAGTAACTCTACTCAAATGCGGTGGAGGAGTAAGGGGTAAATCTTGACTTAATGGTTCTATTATTCTATCTGTAGGCATTTTAATATTTCCTTGTTTTCTAAAGAGTAATCACAACTCTGAAACTTCTTTCTGCACTTTGACCAGTTCCTCGTTCGGGGGGAATAGTCCAACCAACATTCTTAGTTGTTAGGAATGTTCCACTACCAACATCAATCACACCGCCGCTATTATCCTTTGGAACGTCAATACTATTTGTATCTAAAGTATATGTTATATTTGAAGTTTCATCTGTTATAGTAGTTAATTCTAGAACATCCTTAGGCTGTGTAATATGTAATTCTAAATCAACCTTAGAAGAATCTGCTGCGTTCGTACTAGAAGAAGCGAATGAAGTGGTTGATACAGTTGAACTCTTTGTGGACGCTGCTTGAAAAGATACTGCTGGAGGAGATACTGAGAATGAGGAGAATTTAGAACTACTTCCAGAAGTAGAACTAGTTGTTGATGGTGTTGCAGTTACTTTAGTGGTGAGTCTTTTATCTATAGTTTCATTTGCATTTGTACCATAACCAAGCACTCTTCTTCCACTATCAACAGTCACATTTTTAACAACTCCAATTCTACCTAAAGATGTTATATTACTACCTAAAGTTTCTCGGAGATAACTGCTTCTGAATGATTTTGAAATCTGAACTCGAACATTGGAAAGAATAGTTTCTATATTCTCTATGAATCCGCCAATCGGACTAATATTTACTTGGAGTCTACTTGAAGAAAACCCTTTTTCAAAAATATCATTCAGATTTGTTACAGAAGCATTTACATAGTTATATCCCTCTGAAACTTTTCTTAGTCCCAATGCATACCAGTTTTGTCCTTGATCTTCGGTATATCCTACAACTTCCCACTCTGCTTCTGATCCACTTTCGCTTGCTATCGTTAGAGGCCAACTCAAACCAGGTCCAGTTCCTTTAAGTTTCAATTGATCCTTTGTCATGTTACTAAAATCAATAAACATAGAAATTATTTGACCACCAACGTCATCACATTCATTTATTATTTTACTGAAGGTTCCAAGAGTTGTACTTGGATTTAAAGTAGACGCATCTACAATTCTTTGTCTATCTGTTTGTTGCGTATATGAACAGGGACAGTTACCGCAATTTGTTGGGAAAGTTTCGGTATCACAACCAAGACATCTATCCTGTGTTGCTCCTGAAACTCCCATACTATTAAAAATGTAGTTCATGTCTAATCGTTTTGCCATGTCCAGACATTTATAACATTTAGTACAATCACATTTAAAGAAATCTCCGGGAGAAAAAGTCACTCCAGTAACTTGATCGATGTATCCCCGTTTATGAAATAAGCAACACGTTCCACTAACCTTTTCTCTACCTGCTCCACATATTTGTGCAGCCTCTGTTGACTGATCTGTTGAATCGAAATATCGAGTACTTCTTTCTTCATCTGTTATAGTACGGAACGGTAAACTTTTACCGAGATGAGAAAGCATTTGGTTAGAATTAAGTTTATATAATCCTTTCCATATGGATTCATCTGAATATTGAGTAGTGCATAAATTTGAAGGAGTGGATGTGAAAGAAGATTTTGATTCTAGATCCAATCTCCAGAAAGGATTGCTGGATCCTCGTATACACAAATATACAGTATCATTTGATGTATTTAGTGCATAATGCGTTCTGTTGTTTTCCAACACAGACGACCAGTGATTGTATACATTTCCTGATTTAAAATCATTCCTTTCGCATACCATACTAACATCTGACTCACGAACCTTGGAATAAAACGCCAATTTTTCTAAAATATTAGATGCATCTTCTTGTGTATTAGTCGTTGAAGATTCTCCAACATCACCTGCAATAACAAATCCAAACTGTTCATTGTTATCCAATGCAACTTGCTCAAAGGTTCTTCTGGCTTTATCTGCCGAGAAATTATTAGGTGAATTTTTTGATGAAGTATATCTAGACATCTATTTTATCCTTTAGCAGTTCCAGCATTGTCCTGCGTTACAATCGTTAGTAACCTCTCCTGGTCTAGGTCCTGTGCAACCAGTTCTTCCGAAATTGGGACTATCATCCGCATCACACAAGAAAACAAGGTCACCAATATATATGTTTCCGAACTCACGAACGCCTATACAATATGGATCTTCTACATTCTCAAATTTATCACAACTTATTCCCCGAGACCAGTTTGGAAAGAAGTGGGTAGGCATATCGAATGTTGCACCACTAAACCCAGAAAGAACATCATCGACTGCATGTTCATATCCTTGACCATCATATGCGTAAGGACTACCACTACAACCCACACATGCAGTAAGTCCTAGAGATTCATTTGAAGATAACCTATAAGGAAAGTAGTTACCTAAAACTGGTTCTTCGCATACGTTAAAATCTTCATCATAATCTTCGGGTGGAATGTAATCATCTAAAGTTACTTCATAAAAAGCCTGTAATCCTGCGGGATGTAGTAACTCCTTGAGAGTGTCCACATAAATTGGATTTCCATTTTCATCTGTTGTTTTTCTATTCTCAGGATCATGATCGGTTTTAATGATATAGGAAAAATCCTGATACCAATAACTATCCTGAATGACATGAACATTTAAGGCACTATAGTTTAAGTTTCCTATGTAATCGTAATCTACACCAGAATTGAGGGAGTCGTCGAATGGATCCCTCCAACCAAAACCAGTCTCCCATATCTGAGTAAGATTATCCCCCTCAAAAATACCACTCTGCATTCCATAAGGAACGCCCCCGTTTAATCTAAGAATATATTTTTTGGGATACTCGATCCAATTTCCTTGAAAATTTTCAACACCATATAGTGTTCTGAAAAAATATTCGTATGATTCTTCTGTTCCTTTTCTTTGGTAGAAATCAGTTCTAACTCCCCGTATAAAATCACGAACTAATTCAATATTTTCATTTGTCGCATTTTCATCAAATTCGAATAGACTATCAGGAAAACCGGAAGCATATGAATACACATAATGTTTTAAGAATTCCTTTGGGGTTTCATCAATATCCAACAATTGAAGGAATGGAACAGAACCTAATTGGTATTCACCAAAACCATAACCCCGAGAACTATAAAGCCAGTCGTAATATGACTGGACAAAATTTACCATAAAGGAATTTACATTAGATGTGGTAGAATACCTATCCATAACCCATTGTGGAAATAGGTGTTTAATATCAACAACAGAAGGCTCGCTGTTTATCTGAGGGTTAAAATTACCAGATAACTGTTCTTCAAGATTGAGCATCTTGTAAGCAATATTTTTTGCCGTTTTGTTTAGAATTAAACTTAGCATAGAGAAAACCTTAGATTGAGTTTACTTCAAGATTGCTTAGATTTACACCCAACCGTAAATCATATTTTGCTTCTGCTTGTGCGGATGTCGGATAAACTGTGAATATTGCATTTTCGATAATTATAGGATCTAATACAAATGATCCCAATGATGGATTAAAATATCCTACATTTGATCTTACAATAATTTTTAAACTCGTAACATCATCATATCTGTATGCTCGTATTCTTTGTTCACCTTTAGAGTTTATAGAACCATAGCATTCAAAATTTAAGGGACTGGATGAAATAGTGGTGTTTACGTTTACCATACTAAAAGAATTTGATCTACACGATTGTCGTACTGAATAATTTTCTTTACCCGGAACAACAACACCCTGAATTTCAAACCATAGTTTAGAAGGATCTACATTAAACGCTTCATTTAAGTCAGTAACCTCCTGAGTAAAATCAGAAAATGAAAAGGATCTATTGAAGTGTGCGGATTCATACTTTTTATTAAAGTAATCTATGACTAATGATCTCATCTGAATCACAGATAAATTTGTTTTCGATTGATCAACTTCTATGTTTCCTCTAACTGCACCTACTATATCATATGGAGCAATAAACTCAGGTAAAATACTAACAACACACCGATCTTTCAAAATCTTTGTTGCTTCTGATGCAGCAGAAACTAGGCTTTGATTGGGAGATCCAGCAAGAGTGAAAAATACTCTACCGTAATAAGGAGGAGTTATTTCTTCTCCACCAAAGACATTAAATTCTTCTCTTGATAATCCTAGTTCTTTAGATAAAATTGCTTTGCAGTCATTAACTGTGACTGCTCTGTCTTGAGAGGCAAACCATTTAGGTGCAAAGAATTTTATTTCTTCAAGATCTGGTTCATCTAATCCACCTGATGATATTGTTACTGTTTCCACCGCTCCGGGAATAGATACACCGGAAAATCCAGCACATCTATTTCCAACACTTCCGCTGCTTACTAAATAAGAAACCCGAACAAGATCATTTTCTTCGATACGAACACCGACTCTATCTTCAGAACCCGATGCTCGTCTTCCAGAGAAAACTAAGAAATATCCAAGTTCTGATCTCTCTAGAAAGAATACCTTAGAATCATCTGTTATATTTGTATTAATATTTGACGAGTAAGCATACTCTTCATAGTCTTCAGACTTTGATTTCTTTACTTCAACTTTGAGAGTTCTTAGATCAATATCAATACCAGATAAAAATCCTTTTTGTGTGCCAGGATCTATCGATATTGGGACTTCAGCAACTAGACGTTTTGCTTCATATACATCCACCAATCCCTCACCATCAGTATCAAGAACAGAAGGCTCGTTCGTATAAAAATTATAGGCTATACCCTGTTCGTTTTTTCCTACGAATCTTGAGTACCTTGGTATAACTGTATCCAAACCACCTTGACGTATCTTAACCCGTGCAGTTGCGGATACTTTACCCGGAACAACATATCCAAGTGGTTTTACCAGAGATATGACAGACTGTAATCGTTGTGCTGTGTCAAGAAAAGATTCATTAGCGACCATATTCATATAGAAAGCCTGATACATTGTGTTGTATGCTAGAATGTCAAGCAATACTTGTATCGCAGATCCTTCAAACTCATAGTCCTTTATGATCTCTTGTGTCTTAAGGTAATCAATCAATGAAGATTTGATCTCTTCAAATTCTAGATTTCCTATTTGTATGAATGGTGTATCTGCCATTTTATCTTACCTTTGTTATTGATATGCTAATCGTATCGGAGGGAGAAGATGATATATCTGACTCTTTTAAAATCTTATAGGTTATTTGTAAACCCAGTTCGTTGTTGTCAATTAAAGACTCATCAATAATAATTTCATCAAGAACGACTCTGGGTTCGAAGTTAATCAACTGGGATTGTATTTCAGATCTAAGAATTGCAATTTCTAATTCACTAGAAGAGATATTTTCGAAGAGATAATCTCTTATACCAACACCAAACCCTCGATTAAAAGGTTTTTCTCCTTTTTTTGTCATGACGATATTTCGGACCGACTGTCGTATAGAAGCAGCCTCCTTTTTCAATGAAATATCGCCGGTAAAGGCATTCGAAGAAAAATCGATATCATAGTCTGAATATTTTACTGACATTTATACATTTCCCCTTTCGAATATTTATACTAAAAGCCTTTGACTAAGAACCTAAAATTGGACTAAACCAATTAACCCATGATGCTTTATCTACCGGAACACTGGAAGTGTCTCGTACTAAAGATAAAACCATTCTATGTGTTTGCTGTGTTGCAAATGCGTGATTTATTTGAGATACTAACCACTTACCAGATGCTCTTGTATTTTCTCTATCAGTATCTACACCTAAAGGAATTTTGAGGGATATTATATCACCCGGTTGAACAGAAAAATCACCATTAACAACTATCAATGCTTTCTGAGAATTCAACTGAAGCATTTGTGCGTTTCTTAACAGAGGAGTATTTTCTGGGGTATTCCAAAAGGTAGATTGAGATCTAGTATATTCAATATACTTCTTAAAGTTATCTCCTCTTCCCGGACAAGCACAACTTATAGGATCGTCCAAGTTACTCCAAAGACATCCTAACCAACTAGAATCTAGATTTTCCGATATGAGTTCACATTCCTTTGTTAATCGTTTTGCTTCCTCTAAATCTTCGTCTGTTGGTTTTCTAGGAATTGTTCCATTTTCTTGCAACCAATCTTGAATATTAGTGGCTCCCGTACCGTTGATAACTTGATCTATAGTTGCACCGGGCGGACCTTCAAACGATTCTATGATGTTATTTTCTTGATCCACTATAAAGTAGAGATATTCGAGGGGATTTAAGAAGTTAGTAGAAGGTACATCCACACCAGACTGTATCAGTTCTTCTCTCGAAACTACCCTCTCGTTTCTAGGAATCAAATACTTCGCTGGACAGTTGCAATATGGATCATCCTCTGAACACCCAAAACTACTAACAGGTCCTTCTGGGTTCGCACATCTATATCCATCTTGAGAACAACTATTGACATTTCTCCGAGAGAATACTACAAACTGGGCAGCAAAGTTTCTTCCAAATTCATTTTTCTCACTTGATCTTTGATAATAGAAAGCATGTCCCTGCGGAGGTTCAATCATACCATACTCGGTATTTCCGCTTGAATCGTATTTCCATATCTCTTCTTCGGGAGTTCCTGGTCTATATTCGGCTTCAGTTCCCCAAACCCAACTATAACCATAGAACCATCTCCAACTCCACCAAGTACCCGAACCAAACGAATCGGTATCTGAAAGACTAGGTTCTTCGTAATCCCAAACATCGTAGTAATAGTTACTAAAATAATTATAATAGTAACCATTATAATTCGAATGCCAGTTGTAAATATAATCATAACCATTACCATATCCATAGTTACCATAATACCAACCATCATATTTGTGATAGGCAGGAAGTGGTGGAGTGTAATCAAAATGATAATAACTGTTCGGAGCGCCTGACGATACATTTACACTAGAGTGATATAGTGTGTCATACGCATGACCTTTTCTGTTCCATGATCGATTTGAATATGCTCTACCGTATGATCCATATCGTCCACCCGAATAATAATCATAACCTCTACCGCCACTTGTGGTATAATACGGAGTTTCAGTTTCCCATTCTTCTGTTGGATATAAGTTCATTCCTTCATCATCGGTATTTTCTCCATAGTCCGGATCATCCGGTTCTACAGCAACATCAAACCCATAAGGATCAATACCGATAACTGCAATATTTTTTCTTGTTCCTTGTTTCCCGTAAGGTCCGGGTGTAAGCATTACCAAATATGGAAGAAAATATTCGTATCCCGCATCTCGAATGAATCCGGTTGGAAATTCCTCCAATGTTTCTAATCCGATTGGTTGTTCAAACTCAATACGGACAAAACTTTGAACTTCTTTTCTTTTTATTGTTACGGGAGTATAATCTGCAATGTCATCTAGATAAAAATTCCATCGCTGGGAATATACGAATGGATCAAACTCTCCGCCTGGTAGCAAAATTTCTCCTCGGTTGGGATGCCAAGGAGGAGCGACGATTCCCCACGGTGGCCCGTGTTCTGTTGTTTCGTATACTGGTTCAGAATCATATGATCTACCCCCGGCTGCGTTGAGTTCCCCACATGGACCTGGATCATAATCCGTCCCAACTCTCCAAGTAAACGTATCAACTTCGGTTAAGTCTACATTAACACCACCATAAAATCCTGCTTCAGACGTAAAGCATGATTCACATGTGTTATAGGTTATTACGGTAGGGTTCGGAGGATCGGCTGGCTGCACGTCAGTATCACAAAATTGATTCTGATAGTCACTCCGAGTTAATCCCCACCATCTTTGTGAAGCATCTCGATAAGCACTTGGACCTGCCATATCAAAGGGCATATATTTTTGATCATATATTGGATGTCCACCTGGCTGAGTAGGATCTATGTCTTGGTTATTTCCCAAATATGCATTATAAATCCATTCACCCAACTCACCATCTTTGACGTTATATTTTCTCGCAAACTGCTCATATCTACTATTTCTGAGAGGTATTCTTTTTATACTTTTAACATTAAATAAACTATCTGGAACTATTGTGCTATTTAACTTATCATTCTCTGGTTGCTTGGATATGAAATAAGCCTTTTTGTTCCAGTTCCTATTATATGACTCAGGGAATTCTTCTCGGTACTCATACCACTCATTTAATCTTTTGGTGATTCTGTCTATTCTTGCTAGTGTTTCTTGTTTTACATCTGCACAACTATTATCATCAGAGACGCAGGCGCCGCATCTGATGCTTCTAACATAATCGCAATCAGGACACCCATCCTCATTGGGGATACCTCCTATTTCATTCTCACAAGCAGTTAAATATTCTTGGTTCGCCTTTAGTGCTATTTCCAATCTTACTATTTCTGCGTTTAGAACATATTCTTGATAATCTGGAACTTCATTCTTTAGATAGTAAAATTCACCTAGTGTTTCGTTCCAAGGTCCAGTTGCACCTTCACCAAAACCATAACTAGTTCTAAATCGAATTCCCTCTTCATTTTCTTTTTGCTCATAATCAACAACGTCTGAAAACGAACCTGCTGATACTATTTTGTATTCATCTATAGATCCAGTAACACCTGGCGGAGACTGTAAGCAACAAACACTACACTCATATGTGTCGAATTTATTTCTTAAGTTGCGAAGTCTGGCATATTGTTGTTTATTTTCTACCAGTTCTTCTTTTATATCCTGTATTGTTTTTAATTCAGAAACGGGAAGTGAAGTAATGTCAAACATTGTTTGCCAAGTTTTCTTGTCTGACTTTCCGTTTAGGTTTCCATAACCATCTTCATAATTTAGATTAGTAACATCGGTATGTCGATTTGCATTATTGTGATACTCACCAAAATATCCGTAGATATTATCGTGGATCTGGGTTGCATTTCCCTTTTCGGTAACTACATCATCAGGTAATAACTTGTATTCTTCGATGTGTTCGATATTATCAAAGTCTCGATGGTATTGATAATCAACGATAACTCTATCGTGTGATGCATTAAAATCTAAATGATCAAAGTATGGATCTTCATAAGAAGGTCTTGTTAATGTATAGTATGAACTATACCCACCATTTTTCCATAGAGACAAATGATCAAATTCAGAAATACTTATTGCATGTTCAACGGAATCATCATCATCCGGCTTTTGAACATTTACTCTATATTCTTTTGGTTCTTCCTCTGCTTTTGTGATCATGTCGTTCACGGATCTGAACGAGTATCCTTTTGTTGTATTATAGAAAAGATAGTTTACTGCGTTTGGGTTATTCGAAGAAATTGAATTTTCAGCAAGACTATCCATCAATCCAAAAAGATTCGGATTGCTTCTGTTTTTACCCCAAGGATACATTAAATTATTTTTCTTCAACCAGATGGAGTTTGCAGTGTCCTCAACATTGTCTTCCAACATCTGCCTATTTTTACCATCTTCATTGTTAAAATATTTTTCTCTTAACTGTTGAACTAATCCATCTTCACCAGAAATTGGACCTATAAAGTCATCCTCTAGATAACCTTCTTCTTGTTTGTATAGAAAGTATTCTGGTGTACAGAAATCTAACTTCCAAAACACTTGTCCAGTTGAAGGTCCGGATATCTGTTCACCCGCTTCGTTTGATATCTTGGTAAAATCATGAACAATAAATACACAATCAATTGCATGATTTTCTGATGGTAGTTCTCTATCGATATCTGGTGTATAGGCTTTAATTTTTAAAGTTTCACCCCCAACAGGATTAAACCCCTCGAAAGCATCAAATGCATCTCGAATAGTAATTGAACCTTTTGTTGTTGGTTCAAAAATTCCTTCAGTGATGTTCATTCCCTGAAAAATTTCTTGAGTTGCACCATCGTCTTTTGGTGGGGGATATATTGTTATCAAGTCTCCATCTAATCGTTCAAGAACAATAGACTCTAAAACAAAATCCTGTGGTGTCGCTCTTCCTGTTTCACTCATTACAAATTCCTTGGTTTAGTTATATTTGATAAACTCAACTGTTCCTCTCGGAACAGTAGTACCACGAAGCATTGCAGTTATTTCGGCAAGTACGCGAGAAAGTGCTGAAATCTTCAATATCTTTATGGATCTTCTTTCGTCATTCTGTTCGATAATTCCAGCCGTTTTATTTTTTACCTTAATCGTTGAAGGTAGATCATCATTAATATATCGATATAGAACACATGATGTTAATCCACATATATTACCAATTCTATAGAAGTCCCCATACGGTTCATTTACACCGGAAGCGATTCCCGTTATTCCTGAGTACGGACTGATTGGATTACCAACAGAATCTAAAAATTCAGCAGCAGATTCTAAAATATTTACTTTCTTTTGAATTATACCAAACGTAGATCCAGCAGTTGCACACAGAGGCGCTGTCCACGGTTCATCATCCTCTTGATCAAGTGGTGCTGCTATTTCATTACAGAATGTGTTACCAGCGAATGAAGGATAGCAACCAGTAGATCCCCAGTCTCCAACAGATTCATATTTACCATCTGTCTTTTTTCTAAAAATGTAGACCTCATCATTTTCGTTCAAAGTACCAACAGTCTTGCCTGTTCTTATATCAACACGATGAGTCAATGCATCATACTCACCAATAAAACCATAACTGTCTATATCAATACCACCTTCTATTGAGGTGTCTCTTTTTATTAAGATATCATTTACCTTAGCATTTATCTGTTCAGTAAAATAAAAACTAGATCCACCATAATAGGAATCTAATCTATCATTTAAAGCAGACGAATCAAAAACCCATTCATTAAAAGGATCTATAACATCATTGAAAAGAAGAACTAACCACCACAGATTAGCATCACCATAAACATTTGCAGCGACATCTTCTGGCCTTTCACCGTTTGATATCGTATACAGTTCATAATTATCTTGATTGTTTTTAGAACTTTTAGTGAATGAAACTCTTCTGAAAATATCAACAACCGGGAGTGTTATATTTTTAGTGCCTGTTTCACTCTCATAAGTAAAAGTATGTTCTGTTTTTGGTAATTTATTAAAGTACATGATTAATAACTTTCAAATTTGGTTGATGAAGGCATCGGCAAGACCTACGGTGTCCGAAACGGATCTTGATACCAATCGATCATTTACCATAGATCTGACTAGGGGTTCAAACTCAGTGAACTCTAAGGAAATTTTCCAAACTGCTGGGAGAAAATCGTTAGAACCAACAGAATACGCTGCACCGGCTCCGCTCCTATCGATAGAACAACTCTTTAGAACGCATAACTGAGGATCCATAGACCATTCTGTTCTTCCTTTTCCATTACTACCCGCTGATCCTTGAAATACACCTATTGTGAATAAAGGTGGATGGTACATGCTGGATGTTTGAGCCGCTGCACCGGGGTAGGCTAAAGCGTTTAACCTATAAGCCATAGAAAATATTCTTGCTGATGACGCAGAATCTTTGGGAACAAGAGTCCAATCAAAACTATGTGATCTGAGTCCTGCACCATTAAAAACAGATTCTCTTTGGTCCATATCTCTTTTTCCAATAGCGTTAGCGACACCCGTAACACTTTCAAACCACCCAACAACACCTGTAAAAAGATCTCCAATAGATCCTATACTTGCAACTGAGTTAATTGCTTTTGTTAATTTACCTTCATTGGCTTGTCCGGAGTTGTAACTAATAGATGTTCCGGTTTCCATTTTGGTAGGCATAGGGAGCCACATATTACATTTCTGTTCTCCAATTTCCAAAGTCCTCAAGGCCTTGAGTCTAGTGAACGAAAACGCACGAATATTCAACCATAGTTCGATCTCCTGTTGCTCATCAGCATTAAGAGGATATTTAGCAATAGAGTCACCTAATGCAATTCCTGAATCTATTCCTGCCATCTTTTAACTCTCCTAAGTTATGGTTACTAAATATATATGAGGTTTAAAGGATATATATGGCTTACAAATCACGCTTCAATCCAAAAAATAAATCGAAGTATATGGGTGACATATCTTCCATAGTATGTCGTTCGTTATGGGAAAGAAGAATGTGTAAGTATTTAGACGAGAATAAAAATATTATTCGTTGGGGAAGTGAAGAACTGGTAGTACCATATTATTCACCCGTAGACAAAAAGATGCATCGATACTATCCAGACTTCCTAGTTGAAAAGAAAAATCCAGACAATACCGTAGAGACCGTAATGATAGAAGTAAAGCCAAAAAAACAAACAGAACTCCCAGAACGAGGAAAAAAACAAAAAAGAGTGTATATAAAGGAATGTCTACGATATTCAATAAACGATGCAAAATGGAAAGCGGCTAGAGAAATGTGTCACAAAAATGGCTGGAGATTCGTTATTTTAACAGAAGAACATCTTCTAATATAGATAAATAATCGAGGAGACTACACATGCCATCAATCGGTCCAGAATCAAATTCAATTAGTAACTTAAAGAATGAAATTCTTTCTGGTAAGTTGCATTCACCGAATAAGTTTCATGTAGAAATTTTTGGTCCAAATGGATCTCTAAATAACCCATATATTGTTCAAGTAATTGTTCCCGGTAGGGGTGTAAAGACTCAAAGTGAATTCCTTTGGGGAATAGAGAGAAATGTCCCAATCGCTAGGCGATATAGTAATGATGATTTTGTTATAACCCTTGGATTATCTGATGACTTCCGAGAGAGAACTTTCTTTGAATCGTGGATGAACACGATGTTTAACAAATTAACACCCGGATCTTTTGGTGGATTTTTGGGTAATTTCATTTCAACCTATAATAGTAGACCAGACTCTATGAGAGAATATGCTGACTATGCAAAGGATTCTTCTGTTGTTATAAAACCGTTAAATGTAAACGGAGATCCTATAGCAAAACTTACTCTTATCGAACCATATCCATCTAGGATATTACCAATCACACTCAGTTCTGCTTCACAAAATGATTTTAGTCGTTTAGAAGTTGGTATGGGTTATAAAGAATATATTTACGAAACCGTCTAGGAGATTTTTAAATTATGAATACAATATCATCTTTACTATTAGAAAAAACTCCCAAGTATGATATAACGATTCCCTCCACTGGAGAGAAGACTCGATTTAGACCATTCTTGGTGAAAGAAGAAAAAATATTATTGATTGCACAAAATACCCAATCCAAGAATGATATCATGCTTGCGATCAAAGACATTATAGAATCATGTGTTGATTGTGTGGATGATGCTTCTATTCTTCCTATCTTTGATATAGAATATCTTTTTGTTAAAATACGAGCAAAGTCAGTTGGTGAATTAGTAGAACCTATTATCGTGTGTCCACATACAGGCGAAAAAATTGAGTGTGCAGTTAACATAGAAGAAATAGAATTAAAAAGAACATCAAAACATAAGTCTATGATAAAGATAAGCGATGATGTCATTGTAAACATGAAATATCCTTCCATAAAAATACTTGAAAAATTCGGCGGTGATATAGACACAACAAATTCATCCGAATTCTATGATATGATTTTACACTGCATTGATTCAGTAGAGACAAAAGATGCAAAGGAAAGTGCAGAAGAAATAGGAAATAATGAACTGAGTAAGTTTATGGATGCTATGACTAAACAACAATTCGAATCTATTTTAAATTTCTTTGTTACTTCTCCAAGACTCGAACACCGAGTAAAGTATAAAACAAATGATGGGG
>MDTC01261657.1_pt1 | contig 59962 bp, 52 predicted proteins | sample 811181 | NCBI WGS metagenome assembly MDTC01 (sample SAMN05326644, study PRJNA326480) | marine metagenome | isolation source: seawater | place: Pacific Ocean: North | collected 2011 | reverse complement strand
GGGGGAAGTCACGAAGTGACAGGGGGATGGAGAGGTTTGTAGAAGGGGTGGTTGCAAAGTGAATGAAGCAAATGACAACCGCTGCAAGTTCGCGAGCAGTCGAGCGTTTGGAGGATGTCGCTTGCGACATACGTATTGCCATAAGGGATTGTAACTTACATTCGGGTGCACTTTGCGAAGACACAAGTGCAACTGCCCCTGGATCAGTATTCGAGTTTCCCCCGTACTTATCGCTAAAACTCTCCCCCTTGCCTTCTCCGAAGGCCGGAGAGGAATGGGGAAGGCCTAAGGCCAGGGGGATGGAGAGGTTTATTAAAGGAGGCGGTTGCAACTGCCCCTGGATCAAATAGGGGAACAAAGAAGTTTGTTTGGGAGTAGGAGCCGGAAGAAAAACAGGAGGGAGGAGGGGTCGATTACTTGCTGGTCTCTGCGCTACTGAAGCCTTCGACAACTTCGACGAGACGGTCCATGTTAAGAGCGTTAAACTCGAGGACGGAGTCGATCGTTTGGCCACTCTTGAGCTTGACACCAAACAAGTTTGCCGTGGACTCACCAGTCAGACGACCATCAGGTGCAGTGGGGAGAGTGATGCTCTCACCACCAAAGACGACAAACCAACCACCTTTTCCAGGTGTGGAGACCTGGAGGATCTGGAAGTCAGCGCCATTAACCTTACCGTTTGTCACTTTTCCGCCACCAGCAGCGTCGAATTTACCAGCGCTACCGAAGCCAACAAACTCGGAAACTGTCACGTCAGAAGGTGCAGCGTCGCTCATTTGGAGGTTTGCAGCGATCAATGTTGGAGGTGCGTTCTCGCCTGCAGGGATTGTCAAACCAATTGTCAACACGAGGAATTTACCACTCGCGAGGACACCTTCAGGTTTGGTGTACTTCACGTTCAGTGTGTTGCTACCACTTTTGGCTTCGTCAACTGCGAGACCAAGGGGTACGAGACCGTATCCTGGGATACGCACACCAGCGAGGCTGATCAGGTAGAACTGAAGATCTTTTCCATCGCTTCCTTTTGCAGTAGGTGCAGCGGAAACGTTGACGGTGATGCTTTGATCCAATTTTCTGTCGAGGACGATGTCTTGTGCGGGGAACTTGTCAAAGTCAGGCACGAGGTCATCAGTCTTTCCGTCGCCATTGATATCATTTGTATCAGTGACACGAGCAACCGCAGAGACAGTGATCTCTGATTTGAATCCAAAGACAAACTTGTCGAGGAGACTCTTCGCATCAGCAAGCAACTTACCGATGTTGAGTTCCTCACCGGAAGTCGCCGCTTTGATGAGGGGCTCAAGTTCTTTCAGAGTGAACTTACTACCAAGCGCCCAGATCAAGTTTGTTCCGTCTTGACCGAGAGTTTGGTACTCGGCTTTCCCTGCGCCTGCGATATCGATGGAGACACCACTTGGCAACTTGAGTTCATTTCCGAGGAGCTTGGTTTTGATGTTTTCACCAAGGAGAGACGTCAGGTCGATGTCGAGGAGGTTACCAGGGATCGCGAAGCCTGCGAAACCGATGCTCACAGTGGATTCATCCCACTCTTCATCAGTCAAGCCGAGGAGTGACTTGATACGACCGTAGTCGAATTTACCTTTCACACCACCTGCTTTGGAGTCATCAGCGTTTTTGGGGAGCTGAATGAAGAGGTCGTTTTTGTTGATCTGGAATGCAGAGAAGTAGCTGTAGTCGTTGTGGAAAACGTGAACATCAAAGGGCGCTGTTCCGTCGACAGTTGCAGCACCATTTGCGTCTGTTGTGCCTTCTTTGTCAGCGACCTTGACAGTGGCACCAGTGATGGGTTTACCAGCGCTGTCACGAACGATGACACGGACTTTTCCGGAGGGAACTTTTGCAAAGTTGGTGATGGTCAAAGGTGCAGACGTTTTGCCTTCGAGCTCTGCAGTGATCTTGGCTTCGCCGTCCTTGGAACCACCTGTTGCGAGACCTGTGGCTGCGTCAACGCTGACAGCATCAGCGGTATCGGAAGCCCACTTGAACTTGAAGTCGCCAGAGAGACGCGCACCACTTTTGTTGTACGCGACCGCTTCGAGCTGCGCTGTGGCACCTTCCGTGAGGACACTTGCTGTCGAGATGATCTCGACTTTGTCGACGTTGTTGTCAACGACAACGTCCTTACATTGTCCATCTTCTGTGTTACAGGTCTTGCCAACGGGGCAATCACCATCGCTTTTACAACCTTCGCTTTCAACACAAACGTTGTTTTTACAGGTTTTGCCAGCGGCACATGTTTTTCCTGTACCTTCGCCACATTCGGGCTCGACACACTTGCCACTTGCACAGAGTTTACCAGTCGCACAGTCACCACTGACTGTACACTCAGAGCCTCCATCTGGATTTGTACCTTGTTCGGTATTTTTACCGGTGCCATCACCACAGCCTGTGCTGTAGGACATAGACACTGCGACAAGGCAGCACAGTAAGAATGGCAGCCACCGCCAGGTCTTAAGGGATCGATGCATACAAGCCTCCTTAGTTCTCGCTTGATTTACCGAAACAGTGCAAACATTCGCAAATCACACGGATGCATCGCACATTCGGCAGATTGGGCCCAAGATGTCTAGTTGGGAGTCCTTACCATGAGGGTTCCAATCAAAACATCACAAAAAAACATACCTTCAATCAAGAAAATCAAATGATTCAATCACGTCGAAGAACACTCCGACATATATCGTTGTCCATTATATCCATACGCAATTAAAAAACAAACTCCTATCCACCTTTTCTCCAACAGGCCCATCGCGTCAATCACCTGAAGAAGTGACATCCCCGACCAACTCAGGCTGTGCAGAAGAGAGCATAGTATGCACACGGACAATGACAATCTTGTACAAGATGGGGATGACAACAAGAGTAAGCAATGTTGAGAACAACAAGCCCACCATGATCGCGATCGCCATTGGCCTTCGTAGCTCAGAGCCTTCTCCGAGACCAAGCGCGAGCGGTAACAACCCCAAAACAGTCGTCGCGGTCGTCATTAAGATGGGTCGTAAACGCAACGCGCTCGCCTGGCGAATCGCCTCTTCAGGTTCGACGCCACGCTCGATCTGTTTATTCATCGCGTCCACAAGCACGATCGCGTTGTTGACGACGATCCCTGCAAGGATGATCAAACCAATCAACACCATCACAGAGACAGGCAACTGAAACCACCAAAAGAAGCCAACAACGCCGATAAACGCAAGCGGAATCGAGAACAAAATCACAAACGGGCTGACCAGCGATTCAAATTGAGACGCCATCACCAAATAGACCAAAAAGATCGAGAGCAATAGCGCATACAATAAAGACTGCAACGAGCGCTCCATCTCCTCACTTTGTCCACTCAATCCAGCTGAGTATCCCGGTGGGAAGGTTATCTGCGCGAGTTTTTCATTGATCGCTGCGGTGGCCTCACCAAGCGCCATACCGTCCAGATCTGCGCGCAAAATAATCGCCCTCTGGCTTCCCACACGCAAAATCTGAGAAGGTCCCTCGTCGATCTTGATCTCCGCAACCTGCCGCAATGGGATCGGAACACCCTCTGCTGTGTGAATCGTCAGATCGAGCAACTCTCGCATACTCTGAAGTTGTGGGCGATTGACACGTACAAGCACATCCAAACGACGCTCTCTCTTGCGGAACTTTGTCGCGACCGCACCATGAACCTTGTTCCTTACAATCTGTGCGACCTGTTGGACACTGATGCCATAACGCAACAAACGCTCACGCTTGTACAAGATCTGAATCTCAGGCAATCCTCCAACAGCACTCGAACGAATATCTCGGAGGCTGGGGATCTTCTCCATCTCCTCTTTGACCTGCTGTGCAAGTCGCCCCAAGATCTTCAGGTCCTCTCCCCTCACCTCTACTTCGATCGGCGTCTTCATACTAAAGAGCGCTGGATACTCGACCTTGAGACGCAAACCAGGGATGTTCTCAAGAACACCACGCATACGGTCGATCGCCTCTTTCTCCTTCCGCTCAAGGTTCCCATAAGGCAGCAATTTAATCGACACCGTCGCTGAGTGTTCGCCTTTTTCGGCGTTCTGCACCTCCGTCTTCTCAACGCCGACAGTCGACGTCAGCGACGTGATACCTTGGAGCTTTGAGAGCCAAGACTCGATCGGCTGTAATCTCTTCGCGGTCGTTTGGAGAGGTGTCCCCACAGGGAACGCAAGCTCTAGTTGGAATGCCCCTTGGTGGACCTTTGGCACAAACTCCCTCTTGAGCTGTCCGAGCAACAAGTACGCCCCACCAGCCATCAAGACAGCCAACACAAGCACCACACCGCTGCGCTTTAATGAACCTGCGAGCAGACGAGGATACCCCCACTCAAGACCATGCAAGAAGATGTCCATCACCCAGACGACAGGCTTCCAAAACAACATCGCGACGAGTCGAATCCCAGTGTAGATGACAAGCAGGATCGCAGCGAGCAAGACAACCAGCCACTTCCACAGCCATGACACACACTCCAACGTGAGCTGCAACACAAAGGTCGCCAAGAGATACGCAAGCACAGGTACAAAGAACACGATCAAGGCGAGACGACGCCAGCCACCTCGCGACCAGCCAGCCACCAACCACGCCCAACCATCACGCAATCGACCCCACGCCAAGTGCCGCCAGACAACGCTTCGCTTACTTGTGGTCTCGCCTCCTCCACCAAAGAGTTGAAGCGCAGACAACATCGGGATAAAAAAGAGCGAGACGATCAATGAACTGAGCAAACTCAGTACAACTGTCAACGCCAAATCTCGCAACAATTGCCCGGCCGCCCCCTGTACAAAGACGATCGGAAAAAAGACCGCGACAGTCGTCAACGTGCTCGCAGTGACAGCACCACCAACCTCTGCAACACCGAGCACTGCAGAGTCTGGGATCGATTCACCTTCTTCGCGAAAGCGCAAAATGCTCTCAAGTACGACGATCGAGTTGTCCACGAGCATCCCGATCCCCAACGCCAACCCTCCCAAAGACATGATGTTGAGTGAAACACCAGACATATAAAGGCCCGCAAAGGTCGCAACGACAGACAGCGGGATCGAGAGACCAATGATCACCGTGCTCCAAAGATTACGCATAAACAACAGCAACACCAACACCGCTACAATCCCGCCGATAAACGCAGATTGTAGGACCTCATTGATCGCGTCACGAATAAAGATCGCTTGATCTTCGAGCACTTTGAGCTTCATACCATCGGGCAGGTTGTACATCAAAAATCGCGTCATCAGGAGACGTTGGCGACGCTTCATTCGTCGCTTTCGACGCGCTGACCAGCCTCCCTTTCGCCCCTTCCACTTACCTCGACCTTTCTTGCTCTTCTTACTCTTCTTGCTCTTCCTCCCCTTCTTCCCCCGCGTCTTTCGAGAACGCCTCCCTTTCTTGCGACGGCCTCTGCGCTTCTTCCATGAGGCTTTCTTTGTCTGCTTGCTCGACCCCATTTGCATCACAAAACGCCGCTGCGCTGCAGAACCAAAGATCTTGTTGCGCACAAGCCGTGAGACCTCAACGATGTTAGCATCAGCCTCTCGAAAGACGGACAATTCGACACTTAAGCGTCCATTAACGCGTGTGATAATCTCCTGCTCTTTGGGGTGGAAACGCAGACGAGCGACGTCCCTCAAACGGATCTGCTTACCGTCGCGCTCGACGATGATCAAATTCCCCATATCTTCGAGAGACACAAACTCGTTAAGGGTGCGCACGAGGTAGTGTGTTGCGCCTTCTTTCAAGCGCCCACCAGCGAGGTTAATGTTCTCCTCTTTGAGACGCTTGGAGATCAAATCGATCGAGACGCCCAACGCGCTGATCTTTTTCTCATCAAGCGCGACCTCAACTTCGCGCTCCAGTCCCCCTTTGATCTTGACGGCAGCAACGCCCGGTAAGGTTTCAAGCGCAGGTCGGACAACCTCTTCGGCGTACAGGCGTAATTGATACAGATCGGCCTTGCCCCAAAGCCCCAAACGCATCATCGGATCGAGGTTCGGGTCATACCGCAAAAGGACTGGTCGCTCTGCATCCTCTGGGAGCCTCAATAAATCGATCTTTTCGCGGACCTCTTGCACCGCGATATCCATGTTGACCTTCCAGTCAAACTCAATCACAAGCTCCGACAGTTCGGCACGTGAATGACTCACAATCCGTACAAGGTGGCCGACGGTCCCAAGGATAGATTCGATAGGACGGCTGATCTGCCGTTCGACTTCTTCGGGTCCACTGCCTGGATACTCTGTGCGGATCGTCAGACGTGGGTAGCTCATCGTCGGCATCAGGTTGAGTGGGAGTTGTTTGTAGGCGATCGCACCAAAGACAACGACTCCCAGCACGACCATGCTGATAGCGACAGGACGTTGGACAGTTATCTTAAAAATACTCATAAGTTACTGAACTTTCCCGACGAGCACTTTGCTCTTTGAGTGAAGATCATCCTGTCCAAGTGAGACGATGACATCGCCCTCTTTGAGTCCACTGCGAACTTCGACCCATTGAGCATCTTCAATGCCTTTCTCGAAGTAGACCTTCTCCACTGCACACCCTTTGGAACCACCTTTTTTCCGGCGCCCCCGAGCTGCAGGGCCTTTTCCCTTACGTCCCCTCTTTCGCCCTCGACGCCCTTTTCGTCCGCGGCGTTTGTTGGCCCCAGAAGACTTGCCACGCAACGCCATCAGACCCTCTGAGCGACACGCCGAGATATCACCAAGGACGCGAAACAACGTCGGCTTGTTGGCGTCGTACAAAATCGCTTGCTTGGGCACGAGTGGGACGTCTTGACGCTTCTCCAAGATCAGGTTGACAGACACAAACATCCCACTGCGCAGCGTCTTGAGAGGTTTGAGTTTTCCGATGGTCAGCGTGATGGTCCCAGTCTTTGAGTCGACGATTGGCGCCATGCGAAGGACTTCACCTTCGATCTCTTTTTGTCCTCGCAACGCCTCAGCGTGAAGCCTCGCCTTGAGTCCTTTTTGGAGTTTGGGAAGATATTTTTCGGGAACCGCGATCTCAGCGACAAGGGAGCGAGGATCTTCCATCGAGAAGGCCGTCTGGTTAGGAACAACCCACGCCCCACGACGAAGCTGTCGGGCTGTGACCACACCACCGATCGTCGCACGAATGCGCAAATCCTTCAGATTTTGCTGCGTACGTTTACGCTCGTTTTCGGCTGTCGCGAGTTGAAACCGAAGCACCTCCACAGTCTCCTTGCTCACGTAACCTTTCTTCGACAATCTTCGTTGTCTGGCAAGATCGCGCTTGTATTTTTGGACCTGAAGTTCGGCTTTCTCGTGTGCAATCCGCAAGAGCGGATTGCTCAACACTGCTAACGTTGATCCTTTGCGAAATCGACGGCCTTCCAGACCTCGGACACGCTTCACGAGTCCATTCACTTGTGTGATGATATTGACTTGCTCTTCGGCCTTAAGCGTTGTTGTTCCAGCAAGAATCGACGAAATACCACCTCGCTTGATACGCATCACATGAACGGGCTTTGGCTTCGCTTTGCGTTTCCACTTCCCCCAACGGGAAGATTTCCCCTTCTTTCCACCTCGACTTTTTGTGCAACCAGCCCAAAAACACATGGCGATCGCAAGCATCAATACAATACAACTCTTACGCATAAGCGCCTTCTCTCCTCTCCACGCAACAAAACCACCCTTCCAACAAGAAGATATGGCCCAACAAGTACAAGTGGACAATGATCACCAAAACAACAAAGTCAAGGCCACCATCATTCCCTTGTCACCCTACTCCCTCGCGATATGTTTACGCAAATACCATGAAGAGAGGAGGGAGCTTAGGGGATCGATTTGAGCTGTTCTTGGAGGATCGCGAACAACTCTTCCCCCAACTGATCGGCGGTCATCGTACCAAGTGACTTGAGCAGTTTTAACCCTTCGCTGGCGTACTCGCTGTCGAGTAACTCTTGCGCCAATAGAAATTGATAGTAAGGCAGGTCAGGGGCTTCTTTGTGCTCGCGGACCAACGCACGGGCATATGAAATTCTCGCGCTGTCGTACCTTCGAGCATCACGAGGGCTGTTCTCTCTCAACATGTTTGCCAGCAACGACAACGCACCCAACCCAAGCACGGAGCGAGGGCGAACATCTGCGACGGCTTTGAATTCCTTGGCCGCCTCCATTTGGTTGCCAAGACGCGCCATACATGAACCCAATTGTGTGTGATTAAGAGAGCGCCAAGGTTCGGCCTCTGTACCAACTTTATCACCAGCCTTCGCCCCCTCCTCAAACTCGGATTTGGCGCGGGCAAGACGCTGATGACCATACCCTTCACCTTCCGTCAGGGCAGAAACACCTCGATGGTACCGAATCTCTGAAGAGAGCACTGTGTGGGGATGCTCAACCAGGATCTCACGTACCAACGCTTCGACAGCGCCAGCATCTTCTTGTTCCATGGCTGCGCGCCATAAGACTTCTAACTCATCGATACTACGCGACATTCTTCTTTTCCTTTGTTCCTTTTCAGACGTTCATGCTCAACAGGAGACAGCAGTGTAGCCGCCACAGCAACCACGGCGCAAGAGAAAAACGCAGAAATTGCATATGGGGAGTCACAAGCCAAAGAAGTGATGAGAGTGTTGGGAAAAAGTGATGAGAACGGAAGAAGAACAGGAGGGAACTGAGGGGACTATTGGGAGATGATGTTGAACTCAACGCGACGGTTTTTCGCGCGGTTTTTACGGCTGTTGTTCGGTACAAGTGGTTTTTCCATACCGTAACCTTCGGACTCAAGGCGACCAGCATCGATGCCTTTTTTCATCAGGAAACGACGAACCGATTTGGCGCGTCGTTGTGACAATCCTTTGTTGTACTTCTTCGAGCCAACGTTATCCGTGTGACCTTCGACACGAACGCGGATCTTGGGGAAGTTCTTGAGGACCGTGACGACCTGGTTGAGGACGGGGTAAGAGCGACGACGAATACGTGCACTTCCCGTTCTAAAGAAGATCTTCTTGAGGATCTGGATCGATTTCTTGGTCACCTTGACCAAAACGACCTTCGGACAACCATTGCGTTCCTTCACACCAGGGACGTATGGACATTTGTCATCTGGATCGGGGATCTTGTCCTTGTCACTGTCAGGACAACCTTTGAACTCTTTGGGTCCTTTTTTCTTGGGACATCTGTCATCTTTATCGAGGACACCGTCACCATCAGTATCAGGCCATGGACAACCTTTGTTCTCTTTGGGGCCGGCTTTGTCGGGACATTTATCGACATTGTCTTTCAAGCCATCACCATCACGGTCCCCCCAAGGACAACCGTTGTTGCTCTTGGGACCTTTTTTCTTGGGACACTTGTCGACATTGTCAGTCAAACCATCACCATCAGTGTCAGGCCATGGGCAACCTTTGTTCTCTTTGGGGCCGACTTTGTCGGGACATTTATCGACGTTGTCTTTCAAGCCATCGCCATCACGGTCACCCCAAGGACAGCCCTGGTTTTCTTTGGGACCGTAAACTTTAGGACACTTATCAACACTGTCCATCAAACCATCTTTGTCAGTGTCTTGATCACGTGGTGCCCACATAACGCCTGCAAAGACACGAAACTGTGGAGAACCGTAAGCCGCATAGAATGGAATCCCACCACCCACATTGATGGAGAGCGCGTTGTTGTTTTTGAGGGGGAAGATACGCACACCAAATAACAAGTCGAAGGGTGCGGAGTCAGTCTTGGCTTCTTCGAGTGTCGCCGCCCCTGCCAATTCACCGATAATATCGAGTCGATTTTTGATCACATGGACAGACACACCGAGCGAGTAATTCAACTCATGTTGCAAGACCAATGAGAGGAAGTCCGACTTTGGCATGTAACGGTAACCAAAGTTCAAGACGAGATCGAGGATACCGAAGTTTTTGCTCACCATCAGGCCTGCGTCGATGCTCACACCGTCTTCACCGTTGAAGTACTTTTTGGCACCTCCGAGCGAAGTAGGGAGGCTCAAAATCAATCGCAACGCGAGGTTGAGAAAGTGTTTTTTCTCGCGCAAGATCTGGCCTTTCACACCGAGCTTGATATCGCCAAGAAAGAATCCATCAGTCGACTTGCCGACATCGTCCTGTAAAAAGTTTCCTGCGTACTGTGGATCACTTGGAATCCCACCTGTCTGAAAAATCGTCATTGGGATCGCCAAGTAGACATCCAGAAAGTTGAGGATACCAAAACCAAAGGTCAGATCAGCGGCAAACTGGTTGCCGATCAGCTCCCCTCCGTTGATGCGTGCACCATCTTGGGTGCGCAAGACGAGAGGATCTTTCGCGTAGTTAAACAACAAACCAACTGTGTACTTAAATTTACCAAGCGTTTTACCAGAGTCCGATTGAAACAAACCGTTGGGATCGTGCCAAGGACGAAATCGCTGTGCTGTAAATGCGGTCGCATCGTTGGATTGTGCGAGTGCTTCGCGTGCAGGGAAGAGACAAACTCCCATCACGAGCAAGAGCGCCGCCGCAGACAAAAAATGTCCTTTAAGGCGATGAATTGGGAACTTCAACATTGAGTGTACTCCTTCTTTATGGGAAACAATAAAACCACATCTATGTGAGAAATGATGGCTTGGGTCGCATCGAAAAATAGGTTTCCTTTACGAGCTATTATCCAATGAAAGTGAAACATTGCAAAAAAAACGCATGTTCACTTCACAGAACACTTTTCTGCTTTTCCACATGGGGACCTCTCTAGAGATGAACGATTGAATGTGTTGCCTTGTTTTGTGATTAGAAAAACGTCTCATCAACAAAAACATTTACTATCTCGTGAAAAAAAAAGGCTACAGCAATGTATTGTCCAAAAGAGAAACAATAGCTGTAGCCGCCCATATCGAGAAGCAAAAGAGAAGGAATATGGCCTTAAAAAGGCGAGTCGCCAACAACCCACCCCTTATGTTTAGGGGGGGTTATTTATCACCCTCTGAAAACGAGAGTGAGTCGAGAAGTGTATCCTCGACAGGTTGGGGCATAGTAAAGCGCAGTCTTGGTTCCTTCTCCATTGCACGCTCGATGGCAGAGAGCGCGCTGGGATTTCGTGCCCATGCGCGTCTCGCGATGCCGTTATTGACATCCCAGTGAAGCATCATTTCGAGGCGTCGTTCGGCCTCAGGTGTTCCATCGAGTAGCAAGCCAAAGCCGCCGTTCATGGCCTTGCCCCACCCGACACCACCGCCATTATGAATACTCACCCAAGTCGCTCCACGGAGTGCATCGCCGATGACGTTTTGGATGGCCATATCCGCACAATGTTGGCTGCCATCGTAGATATTCGCGGTCTCTCTGTACGGAGAATCCGTCCCGCTGACGTCGTGGTGATCGCGTCCTAAGACAACAGGTGCGCTGAGCCTTCCTTCTCGAATGGCGTCGTTAAACGCCCTTGCGATATCGATACGGCCCTGTGCATCGGCGTAAAGGATACGAGCCTTTGACCCCACGGTCATCTTATTCGCACCAGCTTGCTCGATCCACCGGAGGTTATCGACAATTTGTGCGCGGATATCTTCGGGCGCTGTGTCCAGATGTGATCGCAACACATCTGCGGCGATCTTGTCGGAGACTTCAAGATCTTCTTCAGTGTTGCTGCACACCACCCAACGAAAGGGTCCAAATCCGTAGTCGAAATAGAACGGCCCCATAATATCTTCGACATAGGAAGTGTATGAGAATCGGCCATCTTCCTTGACGACCCCCTCAGCTCCAGCGGCATGTGCCTGCACCAGAAAGGAGTTCCCATAATCCCAAAAGTACATTCCTCTTTTGGCAAGTGTATCCACCGCCGCATAGTGTCGACGAAGTGAGGACTGCACTTCTTTTTTAAACAGCTCGGGATCGGCTTTGAGCATCTGGTTTGCGTCATCAAAGCTGATACCGGTAGGGTAGTAACCACCAGACCACGGATTATGAAGCGACGTCTGGTCCGACCCTAACTCAATCGGCATATCTTTTTGCACCAAAAACTCCCAGAGGTCAACAATATTTCCATGATATGCGATAGAGAGCGGTTCTCTTTGACGTTTTGCTTTCTCAACGCGTAACAACAGCGCGTCGAGATCGGTCTCGATTTCCTGCACCCACCCTTGCGCATGACGTTTTGCGATGGCCTTTTCGTTGACTTCTGCGATCACACCTACGGCACCTGCGATCACTGCAGCTTTGGCTTGCGCGCCACTCATCCCACCGAGACCCGAGGAGAGAAAACACTTCCCTCGCAGATCATCTTCGGGGTTCAATCCGAGGTACAATCGACCTGCGTTCAAGATCGTGATGGTCGTCCCGTGTACGATCCCTTGTGGTCCAATGTACATAAAGCTCCCTGCGGTCATCTGTCCGTACATCGTCGCGCCAAGTGACGCCAACCGCTCGTAATCATCGACAGAACCAAAATCTGAGAGCACCATCCCGTTTGTGATCACGACCCTCGGTGCGTCGGGATGTGAGGGAAACAATCCCATCGGATGGCCCGAGTACAGCACCAAGGTTTGCTCATCTGTCATCTGGGAGAGATACTGCATTGTAAGTAGGTATTGTCCCCAGTTTTGGAACACAGAGCCATTGCCACCGTATGTGATCAGCTCATGTGGGTGTTGCGCAACAGCGGGATCGAGGTTGTTGTGGATCATCATCATGATGGCAGCGGCTTGCTTAGAGCGTGCAGGGGACGCGTCGATGTGTCGAGCATACATCTCGTACCCATCGGGACGAAAGCGCTTTGCGTAGATACGACCGTAGGTCTCGAGTTCTTTGGCGAACTCGGGAGCGAGGGTCTCATGAAGATGGGGTGGGAAGTAGCGCAGCGCGTTGGCGACAGCGAGCTTTTTTCCGGCTTCGTCGAGGACCAAAACGCGTGCGGGAGCATGACTGATATCCCCGAGCTCAGGGGGAAAAGGAGGGAGCTCTTGAGGGATACCTTGTGCGACCAATGAGTGAAATGAGGTCATACCATTCTCCTTATATTCTCATAACATACACAGATACATCGAGGATGTTGACAAGGATAAAGATCATTCCATCCACGCGCAAGCGCTCTTTTGCCGGAGCATATAGAAAGAGAGCTTACATAGTGAATGGTTGCAAACAAAAAGATGGGTGTGAAAACAATCAGCGTGAGGGGGGTTTCGTGGGTTGAGAAGCAGGCACAGAAGCGGGTTTGGATGAGGGTGCTTTTCGAGCATCGACACGACGTACAGGAGGCGCTGTTCGGCGTTTTGCGGGAGCAACACGTTGGGCAGGTGCCGTAGTGGAACGCTTCACGGGAGGCTGTGTACGCCTCGCGGGCGGGGGTGTGCGGCGCGTGTTTGCAGCGGGCTTTGTAGAAGGTGCGCTTCTTTTGGTAGGCGCGACACATCTGGTTGAGCCTGCTTTTGCGTTGGCTTCACAACGCGCAACGGGTGCCTTGGAGCGAGTCTGTACCATCGATCGAGTCGGTGCTTTTGTGCGACTCTTTGTGGATTGTCGTACACGAGACTGTGTGGGGACACGTCGTGCAGGTGTACGTCCAGCGATCGTGGTTTGTCGTCTTTCATCGGGTTTGCTCTGGTGTTCCCGAGCAGGAGGATGATGGACGACGTGTCGTTTGGTCGTGTTGTGTGCGAGCTGCCGACGAGCGGGTGACTCTTCGTGGCTGTACCAGCCTGCGAGGTACCCCATCGCAAACAAGAGCACAACCATCGTCGCATAGTAAACGTACCCACCGACCTGATCATCGAATTCTTGCCACTCTTCAGCCATTTCGAGCGGTGCGGACTCTCCAAACGCGAGCATCTGGACCGTTACGTTATCATTTCCACCGGCATCGTTGGCAGCCTGGACGAGATTATCAGTGATTTTATCGAGCGGGCCATCTTCCACCAGCTCGATAATTTTCTCGTCTGTAATCTCACCATGAAGCCCATCGGAGCAGAGGATATAACGATCACCAGGGAGGAGCTTTTTGGGGGGTCCCATCAGCTCGACATAGAGAGGATGCTCACTTCCAAGCACCCGAGAGAGAACGTTTTGGCGAGGGTGATTTCGAGCTTCTTCTTCAGTGAGAATGCCCGCTTCAACAAGCCTTTGAACAGCTGAGTGGTCGCGCGTACACCGATGTAACACACCATCGCGATAGAGGTAGATCCGACTATCACCAACGTGCGCAGCGAAGACAAAACCGTTGAGGGAGAGGACACACACACATGTCGTCCCCATCCCTGTCAGGGAAGGTTCTTCACGTGCGCGTTCGAGGATACGACTGGCTGCGAGCTCAATCGCTTCCCGCAGGGCGACGTCTGGTTCCATGTTGGGATCGTCTTGGAAGTAATCGACGATCTCCCGGACGGCAATACTGGAAGCGACCTGCCCCCCACTTGCACCCCCCATCCCATCGGCAACGACGAGAAGGTGAGCATCCTGGTAGGGGATTTGACTGAGCTTGATGTAGCCCATAGAATCTTGGTTTTCGTGACGCCGACGGCCGATGTCAGTGCTTTGATAGACTTCGATGGAAGGCGAGGGGGTAGCTTTGGACATCCTGGAGCCTCAACTAGATCATGGAGGGGCGGGATCTTTTGAACGATTTCATCTGTTCAATGGCACCCTGGTTGCTATCGATGAATGTCTTCATCTCATTTTGGATTTGCTGGAACTGTTCTTCGTTAAGTCCGAAAGCTTTGCTTGTTTGGTACAAAAACTTACGTTCTTTGTTATCTTGCGTGCCGTCGATCAGCGAAGCGATCACGAGCTGGCGCAGGACGAACATCTTAGTATCTTCTCCCGCGAATTTTTTGGCAAATTCTTTGGGGACAGAAGGTGTGATCATGAGATTGAGGAGTTTGCGCTTGGGTTTTTTCTCAAGGCGCAGCATCTCAATTTGCTTTTTGATCAGGTTGCGCTCTTCGGCTTCGAGCAGTCCATTGGACCATGCGAGAGCGATGAGGGCTTCGATACAATGGATACGATCACCTTGGATCTCGGCAAAGACCTGCTCAACTTCGTGACGCTGGAGTCTTTCGTCATCGTGAAGTGCGAGTCCGAGGAGCCCCATCAGACGAATATCAAAATAGCTGATACCTTGGTTGACAGGGAGCGCGAGGAGGGGATCTTTTTTCAGGATCGCGCGCTCTTTTAAGGAAGCACCGAGAGGCACAAAGTGCTCTTCGAGAGAGGCAGAAAACTCAGTAATGTCGCGTTGACCAGAGGTGACTTCACGCCATGCATGGGCCCACGCATCCACCTGCTCCATCTGTCCAAGGCTTGCCCACCACAACATCACCAACGCAAGGCGTCCATAATCACCATGGATAGGACGACCAAGAGCCACTGCCACATCGAGAACGATCTCAGCTTGGTGGCGGAGCGTTGAGAGAAATTTGATCGACGCGAAATCTTGCTCAAGTGAGATCGTCGGATCGAGTGTGGGCAGACAATTGGTCGCGCCACGTCTCATCAAGCTCTCATTGACCGCAGCCAAACCACGATCTTCTGTGGGCAGCTGACCAGCGATCGACTGGGCATTTTCGATGTTGTATTCTTCAAGGACGAGATCAAGAAAACTTTTCAGCCAATCTTGTTGATCGAGCGATATGCTCATATCCACGACTCCTTTGTCATCTTGGGGGGCAGGTACGTACTCTCTACATCAACCATTTTCGTCGGAAAATGTGTGTGGAACGGGTAAAATCAGCGATGCACACAATCAACACACGTGCACATGTAAGACTATCTCTGAAAGAAGGTGTCACAACAGGACACGCGTGCTCGCTCATCTCCCCATAAAAAGCAAGGGCTGTATCCCTCGTTGGTTACGGGAATAAGGAGAAAAATGAGACCCCCTGTAGGGTGAAAGACACCTTCAAATGTCCACAACGAAAAAAAACTGTATCCCAAGGTCATCCCAATTGCAAGTAGAAAGACGATGATCGTCGCTTTCTTTCTCCCGATATCCTGAAACATTCACTTCGCGTCCCCTACCCTCTCTTGCCTTGGGGACGTTGTGCTCCAAAGACAGCCACTATGTTGAACACATAACAAACTGACAACAAAAAAGATTTGAGGTTGGAGATCACAGGAGATATGAGGTGTTCTCAGGGGACATCGAGGTGGTTCAATACATGGATCAAGAGATCGTCACTGCTCAACTCATCGGCCTGGGCTTCGTAGCTGAGTGAGATACGGTGTCGCAAGACATCTCTCGCGACGATTTTCACATCATCGGGGATGACGTAGCACCGTCGTGAGAGGATCGCGTGGCTTCGCGCGGCGAGATTTAACGCCAACGTCGCACGTGGTGAAGCACCATGCTCGATATAGTGTGCAAGTGAACGTGTCGAGCCATTTTTACGACGATATGCGAGTCCGTACTTTTCGGGCTCACGTGTGCAAAAAATCAGATCGACGATGTACTCTTTGATCTTGGGATCGATGTGAATTTGTTTCACGAGTTGTTGTGCCGCTTGCAGGTGCTGGAGCGGCATGACAGCTTGTAATTGCGCGGTAGGTCGTTCGATCATCCTGTCCATGATCTGAAGTTCTTCGCTGCGACTGGGATAATCGAGCAGCAGCTTCAACATAAAACGATCCACCTGTGCCTCAGGCAAGGGATATGTCCCCTCTTGTTCGACGGGGTTTTGGGTCGCCATCACCAAGAACGGATCGGGCAGCGCGTATGTCTGCTCACCGATCGTCACCTGCTTCTCCTGCATCGCTTCGAGCAGCGCGGACTGGACCTTTGCAGGTGCCCGGTTGATCTCATCAGCGAGGACGATATTGGTGAACACAGGACCGAACTTGGGGACAAACTGGTGCGCCTGCTGGTCGTACAGCTGAGTCCCTAGAATATCCGCAGGCAAAAGGTCCGGTGTAAATTGAACGCGCTGAAATTGTAACGATAGACAGGTAGACAACGTCTGTAGTGTGAGCGTCTTGGCCAAGCCGGGTACACCTTCGAGCAAGATGTGTCCACGGCTTAACAATCCAATCAAGATCTTTTGAAGAAGATCGCGTTGGCCCACAATGACCTTACCGATCTCGTCCATCAGACGATCGAGCAGTTGGCTGACTTGTTCAACTTGCTGTTGAAGCTGTTGTGTTTCTGGCGGCATGGTCATGTGTACACTCTCTTATTTGCTCGACGTGGGATGCCAGAGGTAGTAAGCCTTGGGTGTCGTCCAATCGAGCATCGTGTCGATGGAGATCTTGCGGGACTTCTTGAGCTCTGCAGGCAACTTCGCGTAACTCTTAAACAGATCAAAGAAATTGACCTGTCGTTTATAACGCACATAACGTGCATTTTTCAAACCGGCGAGCTTGAGCAAGGACTTGAGCGCCTGCTGGCGGTAGCTGATCCCATCGATGAGTTTGAGCTTTTTGGCCTGCTTTGCGCTAAACACACGGCCATCAGCAAAGGCTGACACCTCTTTCGTAGGTAACTTTCGCCACTTCGCAACGATACCTACAAAGCGCGTGTGCATCTCATCAACGATGTCCTTGAGGATCTTTTTGTGACTCTCCTGGACTGGAGCATACGGTGACAACAACGCTTTGTTCTCCTTAGAAGCGATCGTCACCCCCTGGATACCGATCTTTTCCATCATCTTGGAGAAGTTCAATGTGGAGATGATCACCCCGATGCTCCCGGTGATGGTTGTCGGGTGAGCGTAGACCTTGTTGGCTGGTACGCCCATGTAGACGCAACCAGACGCACATGTATCTCCCATCAACAGGACGATGGGCTTTTTGCTCTTACGCAGCTTGACCATCGCTTGGTAGATTTTATCACTCGCGGTCACACTGCCGCCAGGAGAGTTGATCTCGATAAACACACCTTTGACGGACGCATCCCGACGCGCACGTCGAAGCTGCTTGACCAGGATACGCGCAGACGCTGTATCCGAATACGACGTTGGGCGCCCTGTGATGGTCCCGTCCACCTGGATCATCGCGATCTTGTTCGCGCCTTTTCCCGACACCCAGGCCTCTTCATAGCGACCTCGCTTGTTGGACTTGGTGCTCGACGTCGCGCTCACAATCACCAGCAACACAAGGTTAAACACCAGGCTGGCGGAGAGCAAACAACCCAGCGGACTCATGCAACCAGAAGAGCTCTTCTTTTGCTTGGGTGCGCCAGGTGGACCAAATGACGAACCCGGTGGGACGTGCATACGGGGTGGCTGTTGTTCCATATTCTTTCCTTCTTGAGAGGTGGATAAGATGTGTCGAAAATTCCTCTTTCTCGTAATAGATTCGAGGGAAAGTGTCAATCGTCCTCTCGGAAATGAACCAGCCACACACCCCCAACATCATGGGCTGCCTCCCAACCAAACGACGACCCTATTTTTAGAGCGAGCCCGCACCCAGCGACGAAAAAGCAAGGAGCACAGCACATGAAGCCTGACCCCTCCCCTCTCCAGCCACTCAGAGAGCTACTGTACCAGCCTCCTTCTGCGGAGCTATGGACATCCCTGCTCACTTTCTTTGATCAGCTCCCGACGCAATGGTTGACCCCCGCCATCGAATACGCACTTCCGCACCTCGAATCGTGGCCTCCGCACCTACGCGCGCTTGATCTCAAAACCCTCCCCACCCCCTTCGCCTTCGAGACCCACCCGGCATGGCCCCTCATCCGCACACTCAGCCTCCGCTTCACCTCCTTCTCACAGGAGACCTTCGTCGCGCTGCTCCAACACCCTAAGCTACAGCAACTCCAAGGACTCGACCTCGGACACACCGAATATCTCCAAGAAGGGCTCTCATATCTGCTCAACGCGTCCTTTGGACAGCACCTCCTCTACCTCGACATCAGCAATTGTCAGCTCGGAGATGAAGGGGCCTTTCTCCTCTCAGCAGCCAACACATTCCCTGCCCTCAAGTGGCTCAACCTCGAAAACAACCAACTCGGACCCGAAGCGATCCGCGCCCTCACACGCCCACACTCACTCCCCACCCTCCAACAACTCTGGCTCAATCTCAACCCCATTGGCTCCGACGGCTTCGCATACCTCGTCGAGGCCCCCTACTTTCCCCACCTCACGCTCCTTCACCTCGGGCACACAAGGCTCAGGCAGCACGCCCTCTCCGCTCTCTCAAGCGTCCACACGTCATCACTGCGCGAGCTCCTGCTTCCAGGTAACAACCTCCGCGACCAAGGCGCCGAGACCTTCGCCCAACACGCAGCGCGCTTCCCACAACTCCAGCGTCTCGACTTGATCTGGAATAACATCACAGAAACGGGCGCTGCCGCACTCGCAGCCACACCGCTCCCACAGCTCCAGACCCTCAAGCTCGGCTGGAACCCCATCAGGGACAAAGGCGCGATCGCAATCGCACATAGCCAACACCTTCGACAACTTAACGAGCTCGCACTCTGGGAATGCCAACTCGCCGCCGATGGCGCACGCACGATCGCGCAATCCAAAACGCTCACCGCCCTGCACACCCTCGACCTCAACCGCAACCACATCGGAGACAAAGGTCTTATCGCGATCGCCATCTCCAACAACCTCACACAGCTCAAAGAGTTGCGACTTGAATGCAACAATATCAGCGATCAAGGCGCCCTCTTCCTCTCACGCTCTCCCAACCTCGAAAGTCTACACACCCTCCAATTACGCTCCAACAAGATTGGAGACCTCGGAGCACACGCCCTCGCCTTCTCCGAGCATATGCTCAACATGACACATCTCGACCTCGTCGCAAACAGAATCACACAAAACGGCTGGCAAGACCTCTCGTCATGCCCCTACCTGCAAGACTTTGCCGACGTCCCACCTCCCACGCCTCTCTCCCTCCTCTCTCCTGCTGATTGACACCCACACCAAATCAAGACATCTTACCCATATCCCGCGCCCTCTTTCGATGCGCGCAAATGGCCTTCAGCACAGGAGCGACGATGTCCGAATATATCCTCACAGAGTCCCAAGATGGCGTTTCCATCATTCGTTTCAACCGCGAAGATAAAAAAAACGCCCTCACACTCGCCATGTACGATGCTCTCACCGCAGCCCTCGAAGAGGCCGCACGCGATCCCAAAGTCCGCGTCGTGCTGTTTACCGGTTCAGAGACATGTTTTACCAGCGGTAACGATCTCGTCGACTTTGTCAACAATCCACCAACAGGTGAAGACAGCCCAGTCTTTCGCTTCCTCCAAGCCCTCATCTCCTTTCCCAAACCAGTCATCACCGCGGTCTGCGGCGCTGCTGTGGGGATCGGGACGACAATGCTCCTACACAGTGACATCAACTTTGCCGGTGATAACGCGAAATTCAAGCTCCCCTTTGCCAATCTCGGGCTGTGTCCAGAAGCAGGCTCTTCCTTGTTGATGCCACTGATGATGGGACACCACCGTGCGAGCGAGCTGCTGCTTTTGGGCAAAACCTTTGACGCACAAACGGCCAAAGAAGTCGGCTTCCTCAATGGCATTCACGCACCTCAAGAGGTCTTCTCCGTCGCGCTGGAGACCGCCAAACAACTCACCGCGCAACCCGCCGCGGCGCTTCGCCTGACCAAATCCTTGCTCAAACAACACCAACAAGACCTCCTACAGCAAGTCCTCCGCACAGAGGCCACACACTTCATCGAACGACTCGCGTCTCCTGAAGCAGCAGAGGCTTTCAGCGCCTTCGCAGAAAAACGCAAGCCCGACTTCTCCTCGTTTGATTGAGCGCTTGACAACGACAACATCCCACCACACCTTTTGCATCGTTCGCAGAGACCCACCCCAAAGATGCCAGAGGAGACATCGATGTTTTTTTCGTTACACAAGACGCAGATGCCCAACCCAGAACAAGCACTGCCTGGACGAGATACCCCCATCAACGTCACCAACAAACACCACGTCAACCACAACCCGATCGTACCGCCCTTTGACGAGGGACTTGAGCTTGCCATGTTTGGTATGGGATGCTTTTGGGGTGCGGAGCGCAAATTCTGGCAAGCAGAGGATGTCTACTCGACCTCTGTAGGCTACGCAGCGGGCTACACGCCGAACCCAACATATGAAGAAGTGTGCTCAGGACAAACCGGACACAACGAGGTCGTACGTGTGGTCTTCGATCCACAGAAGCTCAGCTATGAGACCCTCCTCAAGATCTTTTGGGACAATCACGATCCCACACAAGGTATGAGACAGGGCAACGATCGTGGGACACAATACCGCTCAGGTATCTACTGTTACTCCGATGCACAGCGACAACTCGCAGAGGCTTCCAAAGAGGTCTTCCAAGGTCTCCTCCGAGAAAAAGGATATGGTGACATCACCACCGAGATCCTTGAAGCGCCGACTTTTTACTACGCTGAAGACTATCACCAGCAGTATCTCTCAAAACACCCCAACGGATATTGTGGACTCGGAGGCACTGGCGTCTCCTGTCCTATTGGGATCACCACCTGATCCTCACCCAAAACAAAACATCTCCATACCACCGACTCACAAAAACCGACACACCAGTGTGTCCAGAATACTCCCCCAAACCCAAAGGACCCATACATGCACCAAAGAACCCGATACTTCGCAATGGCTGCGATTTTTTCACTCTTCTCTTGCGCACTCTTCTCCCATAACGCACAAGCCACCCCCGCCCCCAACAAACACCCCAAAGGATACAACGCAACGCTTGGTGGTTTTGCTTACCCATTCAAGGTGAAGCGCTTCGCATTTCGCTCACAAGGACAGGCGCTCCAGATGGCCTATATGCATCTGAAAGCCAAAAAGAACCGCCCCACTTTCGTCTTGTTCCACGGCAAAAATTTCTCGGGAGCCTACTGGGAACAAACCGCGAAGCTCTTACACAAACAAGGATATGGCGTCCTGATGCCCGACCAAATTGGCTTTGGTAAGTCGAGCAAACCAGCGCATTATCAATACTCCTTCCCACAACTCGCGTACAACAGTAAACAACTGCTCGACGCGCTGAAGCTCAAAAAAGTCGTCATCGTCGGCCACTCGATGGGCGGTATGCTCGCCGCTCGCTTCTGCTTGCTCTACCCCCATACCGCGACACAGCTTTTACTCGTCAACCCCATCGGATTGGAAAATTACCTCCAATACGTCCAGTACAAAGACATTCAATTCTTCTACAAAATGGAACAAAAGAAGACCCGCAAGAAGATCAAACAATACCAACTCAAAAACTACTACGATGGAAAGTGGAAGCCCTCGTACAATCGATGGGTTGACATGCTCGCAGGTTGGACCGTTGGCCCCGATAAAGATCGCGTCGCCTGGAACAACGCCCTCACCTACGACATGATCTTCTCAAACCCTGTGATCACAGAGTTCAACAACATCACACAGCCCACCGTCCTGATCCTCGGAGATAGAGATCGCACAGGTCCAGGAAGACACTGGAAAAAACCAGGCGTCACTTACGAATTGGGACGTTACGATCTGCTCGGTCCAAAAGTCGTCAAGATGCTCAAAAAAGGCAAACTCTTCACCATGAAAGGACTCGGTCATATGCCCCATATCGAAGCCTTTCCCCGCTTCAAGAAGGTCCTCACTAGCGCCCTCACACACCTCAAACTCCACAAATCATCTCGATGAAATCATTCTCCATGACGCAGGGCTGTATCGCGCTGTATACTGCCCCCAAGATATCCAGCGAAGAACTGAAGACCTCCTGACACCATTCTATATAGCCCCTTCTCTCACTGCTTCTCCTCCTCTGAAGACATGCTCTCATCACCATAAACGTCGATTCTCTCGACATCATCGAGGATATAAAGGGGGCGTCCTTGGACCTCTTCGAACAGTCGCCCCAAGTACTCTCCAACAATCCCCACAGCCATCAACTGCACACCTCCCAAGAAGAAGCCCACACACATCAAAGCGATCCACCAAGGGGTGTGCCTATTCAAAAACAACCACCCAGCCCACACACCGACAGCGCTAAGAAGACCAGAGATAGAAAAGAGCAGACCAGTCCACCAGGCAAGCCGTAAGGGACGCACAGAGAATGCAGTCAACGTGTCCAGCGCGAGTCGCCACTGTCTGCGAAAGTCGTACTTGCTCTCGCCCGCCAAACGATGGCCGTGCTCGACCTCGATCGCGCTCTGACGAAATCCAACCCATGACATCAACCCGACGAGCATTCGGTGACGCTCACGGCATGAACACACAGCATCGACGACTTTACGACGCGCGATGCGAAAGACACCACCAGGCACAGGAAATCCGACCCAATGCTTCATCAACCAGCGAAACGACGATGCGGTCGTCCGCCGCCACCATGAGAACTTCTTGTGACGACGTCTCCCATAGACGACGTCATATCCCTGCTTGAGCGCCTCGTAGAGTCTCGGGATCTCCTCTGGTTGATCCTGCAAGTCAGCGTCCATCATTACGACAAATTCGCCTTTTGCATGATCAAGCCCCGCGGATAACGCGAGATGGTGTCCAAAGTTTCTGGAGAACTTCAAGACGACAATCCGCGGCTCATCAGCTCGATATTGCATCAATATATCAACGGATCCATCGACACTTCCGTCATCGACAAAGATCAACTCGTAGCGCGGCTCCAAGTCATTCATCGTGTCGGTCAGACGCTGAAGTAAGGTTGGGATATTGCGCGCTTCATTGTAAACGGGAAGTACGATCGAAAAGATGGGTTGGTGAGTCGGCATGGTGGACTTTCTTGTTTGGCTTCGTTATTCCTCTTCGGAGGCAAAATGAGCGGACTCAGAAGCAGACGACATCGGCATTGTGTTGCGCAAACGTACGGGGGTCTCAGGTTTTTTGCGCAATCGCATATTGAGCAGCTCGACCCCAACAGAGAACGCCATCGCAAAATAGACGTAACCTTTGGGGATATGGAAGTGTAGACCTTCTCCGACAAGTGTCATCCCGACGAGGATCAAGAAGCTCAACGCGAGCATCTTAAGGGTCGGGTGTTCCTCCACAAACTCGCCGATCGCACGGGCAGCGACGAGCATGACCATGACGGAGACGATGATGGCCAAAATCATCACCATGAGGTCTTTGGCCATCCCTACTGCTGTGATCACGGAGTCAAGAGAGAAAACGATGTCAATGATCGCGATCTGCACCAGCACACTCGCGAAGCTCGCGCCTGCACCACTGCTCTCATGTTCCTCAGCACCTTCGAGGCTATGGTGGATCTCGTGTGTACTCTTGGCGAGGAGGAACAAACCACCACCAATAAGGATCAGGTCACGTCCAGAGACAGCATGGCCAAACACCGAGAATAACGCGCTCTTCAGCCCCATCACCCAGGTCAACGAGAGGAGCAGCAAAATACGCGTCAACATGGCAAGAATAAGACCTAAGTTCCGTGCTTTTGCGCGTTGATCTTGTGGGAGTCTATCGACGAGGATAGAGATGAAGATGATGTTGTCGATGCCAAGTACGATTTCAAGTGCAGTAAGAGTGGCGAGCGCGATCCACGCTTCAGGACTGGTTAACCATTGAAACATAAGCAATTCCTTGTACAAAGAAGACAGAGATGGGTAACGAAAGCGCTATGTAGACTAGCACATCGTCAAAAAAAAGGAAGGCTGGAGAGCATGGGAAATCATAGGAGACTTAGAGGAGCGAGAGGAAGGGAAGGAAAAGCAGGTGATTAGTAGCGGTAGTGCTCGGGCTTGAAGGGACCTTGTTTTTCAACACCAATGTAATTGGCTTGCTCGTCAGTGAGCTCGGTCAACTTGACGCCGAGTTTCGCGAGGTGGAGACGCGCAACTTCTTCGTCGAGACGCTTGGGCAGAACGTAGACATCGACTTCGTAGTCTTTTTCTGCGAGCTCGATTTGTGCGAGGACTTGGTTGGTGAAGGAGCTGGACATGACGAAGGAGGGGTGTCCAGTTGCGCAACCGAGGTTGACGAGACGACCTTCAGCGAGGACGTAGATCATCTTTCCGTCTGGGAAGACGTACTTGTCGACCTGCTCTTTGATGTTGATTTTCTCGATGCCTTCGATCGCTTCGAGACCAGCCATGTCGATTTCGTTATCGAAGTGACCGATATTACAGACGATCGCCTGATCTTTCATCACTTTCATGTGCTCGGAGGTCAGGACGTTGAAGTTACCTGTTGCGGTGACGTAGATGTCACCTTCGGAGAGCGCATCTTCCATTGTGGTGACTTCGAAACCTTCCATTGCAGCTTGCAGAGCGCAGATGGGGTCGATCTCAGTGACCATCACGCGAGCACCGTATGAACGCATGGAGTGTGCGCAACCTTTACCGACATCACCGTATCCAGCGACGACGACAACTTTACCAGCGATCATGACGTCTGTGGCACGTTTGATACCATCAGCGAGGGACTCACGACATCCGTAGAGGTTGTCGAATTTGGATTTGGTGACAGAGTCGTTGACGTTGAAGGCTGGGATCTTGAGTTTGCCTTCGTCTCTCATTTGGTAGAGACGGTGGACACCTGTAGTGGTCTCTTCGGAGACACCACGGAGGTTCTCAAGGACGCCGCGCCAGCGCTTGCCGTCGACTTTGACGTATTCTTGCAACAACGCACCGAGTGATTTTTCGTCGCCAGAAGCGTCTGCAGGGATGGGCTTGAGTTCGCCTTTTTCTTCGAACTCAACTTCGAGGTCTGCACCCCAGTGCGCCATCAATGTAGCGTCGCCACCATCATCGACGATCAAAGTGGGTCCACCATCTTCGAAGCCGAAGGATTGGTAGAGACACCACCAGTACTCATCGAGGGTCTCGCCTTTCCAAGCGAAGACAGGGACACCTGCAGCAGCGATCGCTGCCGCCGCGTGATCTTGTGTGGAGAAGATGTTACAGGAACACCAACGAACGTCCGCACCGAGTGCAGTCAAAGTCTCGATGAGAACAGCTGTTTGAATGGTCATGTGCAAGGAGCCAGTGATACGATGACCTTTGAGAGGTTGAGCCGCACCGTACTTCTCGCGCAATGCCATCAAACCGGGCATTTCTTTTTCAGCGATCTCGATTTCTTTGCGTCCCCACTCAGCCAAAGAGATGTCTTTGACTTTGTAGTCTGGCTCGACTCTTTCAAATTTCTGAGCTGCTTCGATCATGAATCGTTCTCCTTGTACTCATTGACATGAGCGTTCACATACAAAGAATCTCGTCGCTGAAACATCGAACAGACGCGACGAACATCCTATTATTTTCTACACAAGATCGTCCCGGTGATCCTCATACGGGGTGGGACCTGTCTTTTTTGCAAGACGAGCTACATTTACAGCCCAAACCACAGAAAGTCAAGCCCCTTTTCGCATAGACACTCCCCCCAATCGCAAGAGCATCTTGTCTCGCCGCCCTCATATCAAATGATACAAACACAAAGCGTTGTCGTCTTGAGAGAAAAAATGAGTGGAAAGCAAAGAAGAAAAGAAGCACTTGTGAGGTCATGAGCCTGGGATTTAGAAGCCGCCTGTCATCATCTTCCAACTAAAGAGTTTTTCGTTGATTTCGCGCAAACGGTGAGTCATCATTTTACAAAGCGCCGAGAGGAAAGGATAATCGTGCTCTGCATCACCTTCGAGAGTGTTGAGCATATGCAGACGGAACGCCAACATCAACACATCTCCCTCATGAGCATAACAATCTGCAGAGCGGACAGCGTTCTCGGAGACGAGCGCCATCTCCCCAAAGAATTGTCCTCGCTCCAAGATCGCGAGCGCTTCTTCACCGATCCCTTCGATCTTTTTACTGATACGCACCTGTCCATGTACGATGAAGTAGAGGGTATCTCCAAAATCACCTTCATGGAAGACAGCCTCATCCTCGGAGATCACCATCTCTTCGCCGAGTTTGAAGAGCAGCTCGATCTCCGGTGGTGCAAGACCAGCGTCTTCGAGGACACGTCGCTTTTGTGCGTCTGTCAACTTCACATTTCCAGGCATCGCAGCAGGGATCGAGCTTGAAGAGTCGACCTGAATGCCTTTCGGTGGCGCAAACCAAGCCGGACGAGAGTGTTGTTTCTCTTGCTTCGTCGGCTCTTTGCCGCCAAAGAATTTTTGGATCTGGTTGTTGGCGAGATTGATCTTTTGGGCCAGACTTGCCCAAAAATAGCGGTAGAACAAACAGGCGAGCGGTGGACGCTCTTCGAAGAGTTGTCCCAGCTGTGCACCATCGATGCGCCAGATGACAGCCCCCGTCTTGGTTTGTACGTCAGTAGAGCGACCACGGCCGTCGATCAGAGAGAGCTCACCAAACAAAGACTGTGTTGGCAAATCAGCGATGGGTTGGGGGCCAAATGGCGTATCTCGAAACACCGAGACCTCCCCTTCTTCGATCCAGAACAGATCGCTTGCGTTCTCTCCAGCAGAGATCACACGCACATCTCTTTTGTACTGTTCGCGTGTCATCGATTGGGATAGGACCTCCCAATCGTCTTCTTTGACCGAAGAGAAAAGAGGAAATTCTCGCAGGCGTGCGAGAGTTTTTTGGGTATCCTCGTTGGAAAGCGTCATCCAGCCTCCTCCGTTGCGACAGGCGATTCATCAGGTAACAGAAACTTCGCGAGAATACTCAACCCCTTCAGATCTTCGATGTCCTCACCGAGATGAGGGGTCGCGATGGTCAACGCCGAAGAAGACGAGATCGAATCAAGTCGCTCATATAAAGCACGATGCTCAGAGATCAATTGGTGTTCGTACTTTATCAGAGGTTGCAGCTTCTCAAAAGAAGTTTGCAACGCTCCCACCTCAGGTGCACCCTCTTCTTCCCATGAACGAGTCGGGTGGTCGGCCAAAGAGCGATTCAGCAAGAACCCACCAAATGGCACAGTTCGCTCTTGCAAGACCTTTTGAAAATACAACGCCTCTTGCAACGCCGCAGGGTCAGGACTCGTGACAAGTAAATGTGTCGACTCTTCCGAGCTGAGAACATCACGAACAGTCTCTGCATGCTCCTTGAGCACATCGAAGATGTCCAAAAACAACCCAACAAATTCCTGCGCCTGTGACAGAAAACCGTCACCTGCGACCTGTTCGAATGTCTTTGAGACGACGCGACGTGCACGCTGAAAGATCGACCAGCCTCCCTTAGGTGGCGCAAAAACGCGGAGGATACGCGAGTCCAAAAACCGAAGAAGACGATCAGGGGCTGCCAAAAAGTCGATCGCGTTTCGTGAGGGTGGTGTGTCGAGGATGATCAGGTCGTACTCCCCCCTCTTGTAGAACTGGTACAAACTCTCACCGGCCATGTACTCTTGCATCCCCGCCACAAGTTGACGGATCGCTTGGTACATAGGCATGGCAAACAATCGCTCGGTCTTATCATCATCATCGGAGAGTGAACGCACCATCCGATCGAAGACAGGCTGGGATTGCAGCATCCACAAAGAGAGTGAACTCTTGGCATCGATATCGAGCGCCTCCCAATGTTTGGTGTCGACCGCATTGGGGACATGACTATCGATAGAAATACCGAGCGCATCGGCGAGACGACGAGCAGGGTCGATCGTCAAGACGAGCGTACGTCGGCCAAGCATCGCGGCCGCGACACCAAGCGCCGCAGAGGTCGTCGTCTTACCAACACCACCGGCCCCACAACAGACGACGATCCGCTTCTCCATCAAGATCTTTTGTAGCGTTTGTTTGGCTTCTTCTTGTGCGAGTGTCGCGCTCATGCCTCACCTCCAGTCCATTCCGCCAACGCTGACGCAGACAAATGCTCCACCTGCCCCATCAACGCGTCGACGCTCTCTTTGACTTCCATTCGTTCGAGCAGTGCAGGTACGCGGTACACAGGCACATCTTCAGGTTGCTGTGCGAGCTTCTCGACGAGCAGCTCCATCGCCTGGCCTGCACGTGAGAGTCGGGAGAGAGACCATTCACCGATCACCTCACCTGGATGCTCCTTAAAAAACTGCGAGAGCTCGGAGATCTCACCCCTTGAGAGGTGCTCTTCGGGCAACCGGTTGACCAGTATCCCAGCGATGGGCACCTTATCACGACGCAATCCAGCGGCCAGCTCGAAGGTCTCGTTGACTGGTAATGGCTCAGGCAAGGTCACGATCAAGCAGCCCGTCTGTTCGGGATCATTAAAATACCCCTGAGACTCGCGGATCGTCCGTTCAATCGGTCCTGAAGGAAACACTGTTAAGAGTGGCTGAGGCAACGAGGTCAACGCCAACGCGTGTCCCGTCGCTGGAAGATCGACCAGGATAAACTCATAGCTGGGTTTTCCCTTGGCGATCTCTCGACGTAAAAACTTGAGCAGTCGATAGATAATCCCCGTCTCCTGGAAGCCTGGAGCAGCCATCAAGAAGCGATTAAGCTGTGTTGAACGAGTCGCCGCTGAAGCGAGCATCCCGACAGGGATGTGATCCCGTAGAAAGTCGTGTTGCCCAACACGAGGAGACAACCGCGCACAGTGAAGATGAGAGGAGATTTCGTAAGGTTCATCACTCGTGAATTGGCGTTTTCCACACAACATCTCCAACAAGGCCGAAGGTGCGTCCAATTCTTTGTCGATGTCGAGAGCGAGTACACGTTTGCCTGCATCCGCAGCTTCACGTGCAATAAGCGCAGTTAACGTCGTCTTGCCTACGCCCCCTTTTCCAGAGACCATCAATATCCGCCTCTTCAGCAAATCTTCTATCTGTGTCGCCATACGGCCCTTCCTTCTCCATGTATCATCCAAACCAGAAAGGCTCCCACGCCAACGGCAAGGGACGCTCGCCCCCATAGTAAACACGTTTCCCTTGTAGACGCAAGATGCACCCTACAAAACAACCATGTCCAGGATCTGTACACCCTGTATCCTTCCCCACACCACCTCCTCAGGGGAAAGAGTACTTCTTCCTTCGTTATGTACGAATACTCCCCACATTGGCACCACCTTTGCAGTTTGAACGGCGCTCTTTTTTATCCTACGACCAAAGATGGGGTCCACAAGATATGCTTTACCAACACCAAAAAACGGCTTTTTGGTCGCTCTCTCTGTGTATTCTTCCTTGGGGCGGCGGACTCGTATACAGCGAATACACAACCCTCAGCACATCGCATCTATTGCTGATCGCCTGGGGGATCTTTTCACTCTGGTTCCTATGCTGGTACAAGCGGATAATTGGACGTCATATGATCTTGCTGCTGCTTTACTTCGTGGTAGGCTGTCTGTGGGGACAGTGGGCCTGGCATAACGCAAGCAAAAGTGCACATGCCCCAGCACACTGGGCCAATCAGCTGCGATGGTTTGAAGGCTACATCGAAGGTCCCATCACCCACTTTCCGACCTCTTCTCGTGCGTATCTACGTCTGACACGAACGACCGTCAAGCTCTCCTCGCGATGGCAGCGGGCAGAAGGCCGCATATTGCTCAAATTCAGCCGGATCTCCCGCGCTCAGCGCCCCACTCAAGACACCACTCCTCCACGTTGGGAGCGAGGAATGTATATACGCTGTATGAGCAAGCTCAGACTTCTTCGCTGGTACGGAAATCCAGGCCTCAGAGATACACGACGCGTGTACAAGATGAAGGGCGTTGCCTACCAGTTATCAGTCAGGGACACACGTATACTGACTCTCCAATCAGCACCGACAGACTGGTGGCGCTTCTTCGTACACAAGAGAACCCAAACACTTCGATGGCTCCAGGCTCACACTCCCAAACGGGCGGGAGGGCTCATCCGCGCGCTGGTCCTGGGTGATAGAGGTGGACTCGCCCCATCACTGCGAATCCCCTTTGCGAAGACAGGAACATCTCATCTCCTCGCGATATCTGGACTTCATCTCGCCTTGTTGGCGTCAGCGCTCTTCTTCCTCTTCCGTGGCCTCTTGAGTCTGCGAAACAGATGGGTGATTACGGGACGAGCGTCCAAGTACGCCGCCTATATCACGCTGCTATGTCTCATCTCGTATACATTCGTCAGTGGTATGTCAACGTCGACGGTCAGAGCGTGTATTATGGCCTCTATGGCCCTGATGGTCTGGACACACGCCAGACAGATCGGCTGGCAACACACTCTGACATGGGCTGCCTTTGTCATCCTGTTGACCCAACCACTCGCGCTCTTTAGCCTGTCCTTCCAGTTATCATTTTTGGCAGTCATCGCGCTGGGATGGACAACACAACCACTCGAACATCTCTTCCTCTCTCACACAGGCGCACCGACCTTGTTGCGTCACATCAAGCGCTACCTGTTTGGGATGGTCTCTGCGTCGATCATTGCGACACTTGCGACGCTCCCTTTTACGCTCACCTTCTCACCAGAGGTCCCACTGCTCGCGCCTATCGTTAACCTTGTCGCCATCCCCCTCGGAGGATATGGAATCGTCGGCGCTGGCCTGTTGGCCGTATCGATCGCGCAACTATGTCCTCCCCTCGCGCTGCCCATCTTGCGTATATGTGTATGGTCTGCTGACGGGCTGTGTGCGTGGATCGAATGGTGGGCATCACTCCCTGTCAACTGGCAGCTCCCACCTCTTCGTCCGGTGGAGTGGTGTATCTACTACCTGTGCTTGCTTGGGTTGTGTTGTTGGCGACGCTCCCGAAAACTCTCGCTCCTTCTTCTCCTGGCTGCGGTGTCTCTCGGTGGCTATCATTATATATCTTCAATGTCCAAGGAGCGCGTCCTCTCGCTCCACTTCGTGGATATTGGACAAGGAGACGCGACACTCATTCGTTTCCCAAATGGTAAGACGATGATGGTCGACGCTGGCGGTGAACCATTCTTGTCCTACGATATCGGACAACATGTCCTCGTCCCCTACTTTCGTTGGCTGCGTATCAAGAAGCTCGATTACGCGATGTTAAGCCATCCTCATCCCGATCATTTCGGAGGCTTCGCGACCCTCTTTGCACACTACCCTCCCCAAGAATTTTGGCACAATGAACAGACCAGCCAACACAAAGACTACAAACGCATGAGAGCAGCCCTCACGCGCGCCAAAACCCGACTGCGAACATTTCCTACGCCGACGACGATGTGGATCGGCAAGGTCAAGCTGGAGATCCTGCACCCTTTCCCCGGAGCATATGAAGGAAAGACTTATTTTTGGGCCCTTCATGCCAATGACAACTCCCTCGTGATGTTGCTGACGTACGGCAAGATCAAGATCCTGATGACCGGTGACATCGAAGAACGTGGCGAAGAACTGCTCACAAAGCGGTGGTCTACACACAAGATCGATCTGCTCAAAGTGCCTCATCACGGCAGTCGAACATCTTCAACGGAGCGTCTATTGCGGCATGTACGACCTCGACATGCGGTCGCCTCACTCGGGCGGGCCAATCTCTTTGGGTTCCCTCATAAGAGCGTCGCCAAACGGTATAAATCACACAGGATCAAGCTTTGGCGTACGGACAAATATGGCTTGATTCACGTCAAGACAGATGGAACACGTCTCGATATAAAGACTCACGTACAACAGCCTGAGTAGCGAGCTTCGCTTACTTTCGGAAAGGTGACCGCAAGAAAAGAGAGAACTCTACTTGACGTGGTCGAATTTCGACTCTAGGATGCGTTCGCCATCAAACGTATCGGATATTTGAGGTAAAGATCTCGCATGTCCATCAAGAGCGACCTCCCGACAAAGGCACAGCGTCTCTCTCGAGTTTATCTATGAATGGACAGGTGTCACATCAAGTACACCTTTTGGGGCGAGCCCCACACGACATAAGGAGATGATCATGTCGATTCGCATTGGAATTAATGGATTTGGACGTATCGGTCGTACCGTTCTTCGCAGCATCCTGGCCAACCACAAAGATATCGAAGTCGTCGCGATCAACGACATTGGTGATCCTTCAACACTTGTCCACCTGTTCAAATACGACACAGTAATGGGCGTCTTTTCCGACAATGTCACCTTCGAAGATAGCCAACTTCAAATCGAAGGACACGCGCCGATCCGCTTTTTGTCCGAGCGCAATCTCGAAGCGCTGCCTTGGGGAGAATTGAAGGTTGACTTTGTGATCGAATCCACAGGCGTCTTCCGCAAACGCGCACAGCTCGAACAACACCTCGCAGCTGGTGCCCCCAAAGTCCTCCTGACTGTCCCTGCGAAAGATCCAATCGACGCGACGATCGTCCTCGGCGTCAACAACGACGAACTGAAGGCTGATCACCGTATCATCTCCAACGCATCCTGTACCACAAACTGCCTCGCGCCCATCGCAAAAGTATTGCACGACAGCTTCGAGATCAAACACGCGATGATGACGACGATCCACGCATTCACCAACGACCAACGACTCGTCGACGCGCCCCACTCCGATCTGCGCCGTGCACGTGCCGCAGCCAACAACATCATCCCCACGACAACAGGTGCAGCCAAAGCGGTTGGAAAAGTTCTCCCCGCACTTAACGGTAAAATCGACGGAATGGCGATGCGCGTCCCCGTTGTCAACGGCTCCATCGTCGACCTCGTCGCGACTGTTGGCAAAGAAGTCACCGCCGAAGACATCAACGCTGCGATGAAAGCCGCCGCTGAAGGACCACTCAAAGGTGTCCTCCAGTACAGTGTAGATCCGATCGTCTCCACAGACATTATCGGAAACCCACACTCCTCGATCTTCGACTCCCTCGCCACTCAAGCGCTCGGCGGCAAAAGCAACATGGTCAAAGTCCTCTCTTGGTACGACAATGAGTTCGGTTACTCCAACCGCGTCATCGACCTGCTCAAGCTCGCACACAACGCATAAGGCTCGCGCAAGGGACCATGTCTGACTTTCAGAGCCTCGGCGGCGAAGAGACGCTGCGCCCGATCATCCGTTCATTTATCGATCGTGTATATAACGACACCATCATCGGCTTCTTCTTTATGTCGATCGATAAAGAACAGCTCATTCAACGTGAGTTTGAGTTTGCGGCACAGCACCTCGGCGCACCTATCACTTACACGGGCACACCGATCGCACAAGCGCACCAAAAGCACCCGATCAACAACGGGCACTTCCACAGGCGCATGTGGCTCCTCGAACAAACCCTACGTGAACACCACGTAGATGAGGCGATCATCGAACGCTGGCTCGCGCACAATAAAGCCTTCCTCAAAGCCGTCACCAACGGCATGGATTGCCAAGACTAAGGCACCGATCCCACCAAAACAAACAATCCCCTCTTTTCTCTTGACATTGAGAGTGCCCCCAACTAGTATGTGTTGTGTAAAACCTACTAGAAAAGTAGGAATTAATACAACACATCGAAAATGTTCATCATTTCGAAGATCACGCGAGAATCTAGGGATGGGCAGGAGCAGATGTGTGTGAAAAGGTTTGGAGAATCCTTTGTGTATGCGGGTCATCTTTATGGTAGGCATCCACAAGCGAAAAGAAAGTCCCCAACCCAAAAAGAACGATCTTCCGCGACAAAAAACGCATTTTTGTCTCTGGATATACAAGTCAATATGTCTTTGAGAAGTGCAACGAGGTGAAGAATATGGAACCGTCCCAGAATCCAGCCACAGAGACAGATAAAACGCTGGAGGAATTGACCCAGCAAGAATACAAGTACGGATTTGTCACAGACATCGACACAGATGTCCTGCCCAAAGGGCTCAACGAAGACATCGTCCGTGCGATCTCGGCCAAGAAGAAAGAGCCTGAGTTCATGCTCAACTACCGCCTGAAGGCGTTTCGTCACTGGCAACAAATGGTCGAGCCAGAGTGGCCCAATGTGAAGTATCCCAAAGTGGACTTTCAGGACATCATTTACTACGCCGCACCCAAAGAAAAGAAGAAGCTCGACAGCCTCGATGAAGTCGATCCAGAGCTGCTCGCGACGTTCGACAAGCTCGGTATCTCCTTGCTTGAGCAAAAACGCCTGACAGGTGTCGCGGTCGACGCGGTCTTCGACAGTGTCTCCGTCGCGACGACCTTCAAAGAGACCCTCGCCAAAGACGGGATCATCTTCTGCTCTTTCTCCGAGGCCGTCGAGAACCACCCCGAGCTGATCGAAAAATATCTCGGCTCAGTCGTCCCCCACACAGACAACTTCTACGCAGCGCTGAACGCAGCCGTTTTCTCCGACGGTTCCTTCTGCTACATCCCCAAGGGTGTCCGCTGCCCGATGGAGCTGTCCACATACTTCCGTATCAACACGGCGGGCACAGGACAGTTTGAACGTACACTGTTGATCGCAGACGAGGACAGCTACGTGAGCTACCTCGAAGGTTGTACCGCACCCATGCGCGATGAGAACCAATTGCACGCAGCGGTCGTTGAGCTTGTTGCGCTCGATGGTGCCGAGATCAAGTACTCCACAGTACAAAACTGGTACCCCGGCGACAAAGAAGGCAAGGGTGGGATCTACAACTTCGTGACCAAGCGTGGTGTCGCACACAACAACGCCAAGATCTCCTGGACACAGGTCGAGACAGGCTCTGCCGTCACCTGGAAGTACCCAAGTTGCATCCTCAAGGGTGACAACTCCATCGGTGAATTCTACTCTGTCGCGCTGACCAACAACTATCAACAAGCCGACACAGGGACCAAGATGATCCACATCGGGAAAAACACCCGCAGCACGATCATCTCCAAAGGGATCTCCGCAGGGAAGAGCCAGAACTCATACAGGGGCCTCGTCCGCATCGGAAAGAACGCGACCAACGCGCGAAACTATACACAATGTGACTCGATGTTGATCGGCGATCAGTGTGGTGCCCACACCTTCCCCTACATCGAAGTCAAAAACTCATCCGCACAGCTCGAACACGAGGCGACGACGACCAAAATCGGCGAAGACCAGATGTTCTACTGCCAACAGCGCGGTCTCTCCGAAGAGGACGCTGTGTCGATGATCGTTAACGGTTTTTGTAAAGAAGTCATGCGCGAGCTCCCCATGGAATTTGCTGTTGAAGCGCAGAAGCTCCTCGGAATCAGTCTTGAAGGAAGCGTGGGCTGATCGTCAGATATCACCCACCTTATGGAGAATAGAACGATATGTTAGAAATCAAAAATCTGCACGCATCCATCGAAGGAAAAGAGATCCTGCGTGGGATCAACCTGACCATCAATCCAGGCGAAGTCCACGCGATCATGGGCCCCAACGGTTCCGGAAAGAGCACCCTCGCGCAGGTCCTCTCAGGCCGCGAAGAATACGAAGTGACCGAAGGTCAAGTCATCTTCCAAGGTCAAGACATCCTGGAGCTTGCGCCCGAAGAGCGTGCATGGCTCGGTATGTTCCTTGCCTTCCAATACCCCGTTGAGATCCCAGGTGTTGGTAACGCCTACTTCATGCGCTCCGCGCTCAACTCGATCCGCAAAGAGCGCGGCCTCGAAGAGATGGACGCGATGCAGTTTCTGAAGCTCGCTCGTGAGAAAATTAAGCTCCTCGAGATGGACGAGAAGATGCTTCGTCGCTCCCTCAATGAAGGCTTCTCCGGTGGTGAGAAGAAGCGCAACGAAGTCCTCCAAATGTGTCTGCTCGAGCCCACACTGACGATCATGGACGAGACCGACTCCGGCCTCGACATCGACGCGTTGAAGATCGTCTCCAAAGGCGTCAACACACTCCGCAGTCCAGAGCGTTCATTTATCGTGGTCACCCACTACCAGCGCCTGCTCGACTACATCGTCCCCGACTTCACACACGTCCTCTACAAGGGACGTATCGTCAAATCCGGTGGCAAAGAGCTCGCGCACGAGCTCGAAGAGAAAGGGTATGACTGGATCAAAAAAGAAGCCGCATAACAAGAGGTATCCCCTCTCATCCATGCGAGAACTTCTCAGACCAGAGCAAACCATCACGACCCACACAGACGCCAAGACACCACATCCACACCCCCACACACACATCACAGACCATGTTGGGGGTCGTGTGGTTAAAGGGAATCATTAGATGAGCGAAACGAATTACAAAGAAGAATTCGAGCGTTTTCTCAGCGCTCGCAAAGCGCACGAACCAGCATGGCTGCAATCCATCCGTGAGACAGCATTTCGTCGCTTCACCGATCTCGGTATGCCCACGCGCAAACACGAAGATTGGAAATACACACCCGTCAGCTTCTACACAGATGTCCCCTTTGCACAGGCAGAGACGCCCACACAAGCGCCTGCCCTCGCAGACATCGAAGCGCAAACAGGTGCTCTCTCCGGACTCCGCGCGATCTTTGTCGATGGACACTTCCACAGCGAGCTCTCCGACCTCAGCGCCACCACAGAAGGCGTTCACATCGGCTCCGTCGCGGATGCCCTCAAAGAGGACAGCAGCGTGCTGAAACAAGAACTTCAACGACACGTGGATCGCAACACAGGACGCGTCTTTGAGGCTCTCAACCTCGCATTCTTTGTCGACGGTTTGTTTGTCCACGCACCCAAAAACACCAAGCTCGAACAAACGCTTCACGTGGTCAACGTCTCCAGCGGCACAAAGGGCGCCTCCGTCCAGCAACCACGTAACGTGTTTGTCGCCGAACAAGGCGCGCAGCTCGACATCGTCGAGTCCTACATCGGCTTGCACGATGGTCTGTACTGGACCAACGCGGTCACAGAGGTCGACGTCGCAGACAACGCTCACGTCACCCACCTTCGCATCCAAGAAGAAGGTAAAGATGGCCGTCACATCGCAAGTCTCCACGCTCATCTCAGTCGCGCGAGCAACTTCGCCAACCATATCGTCAGCTTTGGCGGAAAAGCCGTACGTAACGACACAGAGGCTGTCCTCAGCGCCGAAAACGCAGAGTGCACGCTCAACGGTCTGTACCTCTCCGGAGACAACCAACACGTCGACAACCGCACATCTCTCGACCACGCACGTCCTCACTGTAACAGCTACCAGCTCTACAAAGGCGTGTTGACAGAGAAAGGAAAAGGCGTCTTTAACGGACACATCCTCGTGCGACAAGCCGCCCAAAAGACCGACGCAAAACAGTCTAACCAGGCGCTCTTGCTCTCCGATGACGCGATGATCTACAGCAAACCACAGCTCGAAATCTTCGCCGATGACGTACGATGCACACACGGCGCAACAAGTGGTAACCTCGACCCTGAGGGACTCTTCTACTTGCAATCACGTGGTGTCCACAAAGACGCCGCCAAAGCGCTCATGACGTACGCCTTCGCCAATGAGCTGCTGACACAATTGTCCAACGAAGAGATCCGCGAACGACTCGAACAGAGACTGTCTTCACGTCTGCACACAGCGTCCTAACGAGGAGCCTTAAACATGCAAGCGCTCGCCAAAAAACAACCTTTCGACGTCGTCGCCTTCCGCGAGGAGTTTCCTTGCCTGCAACAGCAGATCAAGGGGAAACCTCTCGTCTACCTCGACAACGCCGCCTCCAGTCAGACGCCCCGCGCAGTCATTGAGGCACTCGAACACCACTACAAAGCGGATCGTTCGAATATCCACCGCGGCGTCCACACCCTCAGCCAACGCGCGACCAAAGCGTACGAAGACGCACGTCTCAAGTTGCAACGCTTCGTCAATGCTGCCGACAGCAAGGAGATCATCTTCTTGCGTGGGACAACAGAGGCCATCAACCTCGTCTCACAAGCATACGGTCGCTCCCGCTTCCAGGAAGGGGATGAGATCATCATCTCCGCGATGGAACACCACTCCAATATCGTCCCCTGGCAGATCTTGTGTGAACAAACAGGCGCCAAGCTGAAAGTCATCCCTATCGATGAACGCGGTGTCCTCGATCTCGAAGCGTATGAAAAGATGCTCGGACCGCAGACAAAATTTGTCTCCGTCGTCTACATCTCCAACGCGCTCGGGACGATCAACCCCGTCAAAAAGATCATCGACATGGCCCACGCTTACGATGTGCCCGTCATGCTCGATGGTGCACAGGCGACCCCTCACCTGAAGATCGATGTCCAACATCTCGACTGCGACTTCTACACGGTCTCAGGGCACAAGATGTTTGGTCCCACCGGTGTCGGTATTCTCTACGGAAAAGCAAAGTACCTCGACATGATGGATCCCTACCATGGTGGCGGTGATATGATCCGCAAGGTCAGCTTTGACAAGACCGAGTATGCCGAAATTCCACATAAATTTGAGGCAGGCACGCCAAACATCGCAGGCGGGATCGGGCTCGGGGCAGCCGTTGACTTCATCGAGCAATATGGTATGGAGAATCTGTTCGCCTATGAGCACGAGTTGTTGCAATACGGGACGGAGCTGCTCAGCCAATTCTCATCGCTGAAGATGATCGGGACTGCGCCAGAAAAAGCCAGCATTTTGGGCTTTACAATGGACATCGCCCATCCCCATGATATTGGCACGATCCTCGATATGGAGGGGATCGCGATCAGAGCTGGCCATCACTGTGCCCAGCCTGTGATGGACTTCTTCGATATCTCAGCGACAGCCCGTGCGTCACTCGCACCATACAACACCAAAGCTGAGCTTGACGCCCTCGCAAAGGGTCTCGAAAAAGTGATCGGCATATTCTCATGAGTTCAGATGAAGCGCGACGCCTCTACCAGTCACTCATTCTGGAGCACGGGCGCGCACCTCACAATTACCACAAGCTCGAAGACGCCACCCACACCCTCGAAGGGAACAACCCTCTGTGTGGTGACCGATATGTCCTACAACTGCGCATTCAGGATGATCACATCGAAGATGCCGCATTTGAAGGACATGGGTGTGCGATCTCCATGGCCTCCGCGTCGATGATGACCGACCTGATCAAGTCGCTCTCCTGTGAGCAGGCGCAGACATTGTTTGCCCAATTCCAACGCATCACACAAGGCGAACCGGTCCTCAGCGAGTCGTTGCCAGAAGAACTCAAAGCCTTCTCGGGACTCGCCGAATATCCCGCGCGGATCAAGTGTGCCAACCTGATCTGGTACACCCTTCAGGCGACGTTGACGCAACAAAACGAGCCTGTGAGCACCGAATAACAGATAACAAATACGTTTGCGCACATACCCAGACCACAAACGCAAAACCGCTCCCCGGAGAAGAAGAATGGACGAGAAAGTCAGCACCACCGAAGAACAAAAGATGTCCACTGAGACATCCAGCCCGCAGACTGTCGACGCGCCACAGGATCATCCCCTTGCGCAGTCAGAAGCTGCGGCCTCTTCTACAAGTGTCGAAGAAGAGGTTGAGGTGTTTACAGGGATCCCTGATCACCTCCCAACGGTCGACAATCCGCCGTTCAATCCCTTCCCCAAGCCCAAAAAGCACATGGACGACGAGCTCGCCGCCGCGAAAGAAAGAGGCAAGGCCGCGCTCGAACAGCGCAAGGAAGAAGAACAGGAAGATGAACTCGCAAAGATGTTCATGAAGTCCGCGCCCATCGATGAGCAAGTCGTCGAAGCGATCAGCGAGATCTACGACCCTGAGATCCCCGTCAACATCTACGAACTCGGCCTGATTTACAAGATCACCGTCGAGGAACGCGACGAAGGTCCACACGTCGATGTCGAGATGACGCTCACCTCCCCCGCGTGCCCTGTTGCAGGAACACTCCCCGGTGAGGTCGAGCAAAAAGTCCTTCAGATCCCCGCAGTCAAAACTGTCCGTGTGGAGCTGACATGGGATCCACCTTGGGGCCCCGAAATGATGTCCGAAGCTGCACAACTCCAGCTCGGTTTCTTCTAGGCCATCACATTCAGTTCATGACCTCGGCCTCTCCTGCCCCCCCCCTCCACTTTCCTCACAAAACACACAACAAGAAACCAACCACAACCCCACAAGCCCTCGAAAAAGAGCTTGAAACGATACATTTCGAGCGTTATGAGATAGCATTCCCTTCCAGGACGACCTTGCAAAAAAAGCAGAGGCCGTTCCCAACACTACGGAGTTTGTGTGATGAGTGATGAAGGTGCCAAAAAAGAAGCCAGCAAACTGAAACGGATCCTGATCGTCGTCGGTATCCTCGGCGCGCTCTTGATATTGTTGGCGCGGCCCATGTTATTTATGTACTTTCGCTGGAAGATCAAACCAGGGAAACCTTTTGCCGAGACGACCGCCCCCAAAGCGCCAGACTACAGCCAATCATCGAGCTGGGCAGCCCTCCCTGACCACAAAGATTACGCCGACGCGACGCCAGCCAACGTGTCGAGTCAGCCAGAAAACAAACGACGAGCTGATACGTTCTTTATCTATCCAACGACCTATATGAGTGGCAAATCCTGGAACGCCGATATCAACGAGAAGACGTCCAAGACGCGTGTCGATACGCTCGTCATGAAACACCAAGCCAGCGCATTCAACGCTTGCTGTAAAGTCTACGCTCCTCGCTATCGACAGGCCACCCTCTACTTTGCGATGGGCTTTGAACCAGATGGCAAGAAAGCTCTTGAGCTTGCGTACAGCGACGTCGTGAGGGCTTTCAAGTACTATCTCAAGCACTGGAACAAAGGACGCCCCTTCATCATCGCCGGGCACAGCCAAGGAAGTATCCACGGCCTCCGTCTCATCGAAGAACACGTCGCAAAGAATCCAACACTTCGTAAACAATTGATCGCCGCCTACTTCCCAGGTAACCCCATCCACAAAGACAAATTCAAACGCTCCCTCGCACCTCTCACCGTTTGCAAAGAGCCAACAACGACGCACTGCCTGATCAGCTGGCATACTCTTGGAAAAGACGGCGATGTCGAGAAGTACAACAGACTGAAGAAGTTCTATCCCCCCAACACTTACGAAGACGTGAAGGGACGAGACCATATCTGTGTCAACCCCATCACCTGGAAAGCCGAAGATCCAAATGGGCCGCTCCAAAAGCATCTCGGCGCGATCCAATATCACAGAGGTGACAAGTCGATCCCTGAGCCGATCGCGTCGACAGTAAGCGGTGGCTGTGTAAAACGCGCGATGCGCGTCACAGAGGTCAGGTTGAAAGGATTCGACAGGATGCTCTTTGGCCCCGGCGATTACCACATCTACGACTACAATTTGTTTTACATGAATATCCGCAAGAACGCCCTTGAACGTACCAACGCCTACTTCGCGAAATACAACAAGAAGAAGACGACCCCTCCGACCAAACGTCCCCCGACGTCAGCCCCCAAACAATAAAAAAAACCCTACGACCACACAAAAGACAAGGTCGTAGGGCTTCTTCAAAATGAATCCAGGAGAGCGGGTCTTACCTTGCGGCAAACCTTTCTATCGCGCGACAAGCTCTCCGGACATCTCAGGCATAATTGTGTCTGAATTGAACTTTCCCTTCTTGATCGAACACGACAAGCTCAAGGGATTGTTTGGTCGCGAGCTCTTTCGCCCGTGTCACCGCTTCGTCTTTGGTCTCATGGACAGACGTCGGGATGTCTGCACCACGGGGACGAACAGCCCAACCTCGGTCGTGAGGTTCGACGATCTGCACTTTGCCGCCAATACCCGTAAAGTCCTTGGCCTTCTCGACGACTGTGACGACTTCTTTCTTGATCTCTTTTTTGAGTTCTTCGGTTTTCATAATGATGTATCCTTTATCTATATTGAAAGTCATGGTTGATTGTGGTGTTGTGTGATGACAAAATCATCGAATATCACGCGTCATAGCAGCTTGGAAGACTGCCCTCGTCCGAGATTGACGAAGAATGAAATGACAAACGCGACGACAAACAAGAAAAATAAAATCTTCGCGATCCCAGTGAATGCACCGGCCAGGCCTCCAAAACCAAGAAGCGCTGAAAGAATCGCAAGAATCATAAACGCGAGAATCCAACCTAACATACGAATCTCCTTCCATCGTGGAATCAAACATACAAATGTTGTCTTCAGACATATCTGGAGTTGACTGTTGTATCGGGACAAGAACCAGCTCCGGACATGTCCGAAGTCATGCTCCCACCATCCTTAGTGGGGCAGCGTGCTCATAAAGGTCTAAAGGACCTCAGGCGTTTCCAAACCAATCGGGACTCGGAATCGCCTCAAATCATCATGAAGACTTCAGAGAATCGAGTGTTTCGTTGTACTTCTTCTCAAGGGAAGCCATGGACTCTTTGAGTGAGTTTTCCCACGACTTGAGATTCTCTTTACTGTCGGCTTTCGCTTGGTTAAGGCGTGCTTTGATCTGCGCTTGCTTCTTCTTCAGGGTCGCGAGTGATTCTTCCCACTTCTTCTTGACTTCGTCGCTGGCATCGGCCGACTTCTGTTTGATATTACTTTCGAGCTCGTTGACCTTGGCTTTGAGCGAGTCAAACTGTTTGCTCATCTTGTTTTTGGTATCGGTGAAGGCGTTCTGGATGTCGTTTTTAATCGCGTTTGCCGCCTCTTTCACTTCTTCGGAGGTCGACTTCTTCTCACAAGCAATCATGGTCAAGGGCAACAAGCAGGCGAGCAAAATCATCATAAACTTTCTCATCAGAAACTCCTTTTTCTGTGTGGTAATACTGAGGAGTGGCCGAATGGATCTACTTTCCAATCGCCTCCTGTCTCAGCGTGGTGCCCCCATAAAAAGCAAGTCGTGTGCCAACCAAACCAACCCCCTCATTCCAAAAAAACATGCCTTCACATGCTCATCTTGTCTTTTTTGAGATTAAAAATGCTGTTTTCACTAAAAAAGAGAACAAAACAAACAAACGTTCGCTCTCCATCTCAAAAAATGAGCATCCTATCAGCACAAAGAGAAATAAAACTCCCAAAATATCCCCTTCTATCCTTATATAATATAACCCCCAAAAGAACCAAAAACACCATGGCACATGACTTGCTTATATTCCGGGGCAAGAACACACGAAGAAAAATATAGGGTTATCATTACCCATTCCCCGAGAAAAAGGATATATCATGAGACATCTTAAGAACACGTTGTTGGCGGCAGTAAGTTTGATTGCAGTGGTTGTTTTTTCTGGCATGATTGGTTGTGGACGAGTCGATGATTACGTCGATTGTAACAAGATCTGCAACAGCTACAAGACCTGTGTAGACAGTCAATACGATGTCGGCGAATGCACTGATTACTGCTACAAAAAATCACGTGAAGATGTCGACTATAACCGCGACGCAAATGAGTGCAACGCCTGTCTCGAAAGTCGAGCTTGTACAGAGAGCCTGCCCTGCACCGTCCAGTGCTCAACCGTCCTCCCCTAATCTCGTCGTCACGGTGATACGCCCACCTTTGCCCCGTGAGCGTTGATGTGCACAAAAGAGAGAGGGGCAAAACGTTGGATGGATTTGTTTTTGTATGCTCTGGATGCATTGTTTGTGATGGATGTTTGCTTGTATCTGTTGATTGTTGATTGTGTTGACTGATGATTGATCGTATGTGTCATCCGAATGGATTGTTTGTGCTCTTTTTTCCACATGTATTCTCTCCCCCCTTTGTTGCCTCCTGTTTCTCTTTGAAAGTCACCTTCTCCATTTCCCCAAAAAACTTTCGAACCATCCTGATGCGTGTTGCGTAGGAGTAGAAAGCCCCTGACAAACAGATCGCCACGAACAACGAGTATGTGGTACAACTGAGGGAATTCACACTTACGGGGTTTTTCCAACGATGAGGAGGAACATCAATGTCCCAGAACGCTTTTTTACAGGCAGTCCAACAATACGACTTCTTCACAGAGAATGGCGCACTCTCCCATTCAACAACAGGCTCTGCATTGGTCGATTACTTCGCGAAGTGCGGCACCTATAGAGATCGCGAGCAAGAGGAAGTCAATGCCGATTTGAATAAGCTCTGGAATGACTCCCCGCTCATCGCGTTGATGATTGTCTTTTACGTGCGCAACATCTCCCGCAAGAGTCGTGGTTTCTTCACCTCGACGGAGGTCCAAAAAGGACAGGGTGCACGTGACGAGTTCCGCAAAGCGATCGTCTTTTTGGCGACCAACCATCCTGAGGTCTTGCAAAAGAACCTCTGGCTCATCCCAGTCGTCGGCTGTTGGCGCGATCTGTGGCATGAGGACTTGATCAATGTGCTCGATCGCACACAGGTGTATGACCTCGTCCAACGCGGAATGCAAGACGAAGACATGCGCGGCCTCGTGGCCAAATACCTGCCACGTATTCGCAGTAAAGGACAAACGTACACAGAGCAACACAAAGCTCGCAACGAGTGGGCACGTGGGCTCTGCAAGGTGATGGGTTGGAGTGAGAAAGAGTATCGCCAATTCAAATCGAACCCAGCACACTCTGCGCACCAATTCCAGCGCGTGATGAGCGCGGGGCTTTGGGATGAGCTTGATTTCTCAAAGATCCCAGGGAAGGCGCTCTTCAAACTCGTCTCCAAGCGTGGAAAAGACGGACACACGACACTTGAGCGTCACAACCAGATCGAGCGTTACACAGAGTGGATCAAAGCACAGCCCGTCGCAAAATTCACAGGCTACGTCTACGAGTTGCTGTTGGCTGCACGGGGTCCACGTACAACATTGCCAGAGAAGCTCACATTTGATCGCCAATTTGACGGTCTGATCGAGCAGGCACGTAAAGACCGTGGTGGTCTCTCAGGAAACGTCTGGTGCGCGCTCGACACCTCAGGCTCGATGATGGCGGAGGCTGCGCCAGGTGTGACTGCCTTCGACATCTGCGTCGGTATGGGGATCTTCTTCGCGACGCTCAACGAGGGCGCGTTCAAAGATCACGTCATCATGTTCGACTGCACCTCTTACGCGAAGTCCTTCAAGGGGACCTTCACGGAGAAAGTGCAACAGATCATGGGAACGACGACTGCGTGGGGTTCGACCAACTTCCAGTCGGTTATCGACGCCATCGTTGATGTCCGACGTAAGAACCCAAAAGTCCCACTGTCGGACTTCCCAGAGACATTGCTGGTGGTCAGTGACATGCAATTCAACGCTGTGAACGGGGAGACCGCACAGACCAACTACGACGCTGCGATGGAGAAACTTGCAGCAGTGGGTCTACCTAAGATCAACATCATCTGGTGGTGGGTCACAGGGCGTGGTAAGGACTTCCCCTCCACACTGGACGATGAGGGTGTGACCATGATCGGTGGATTTGACGGATCCGTCGTCACGTTACTACTTGGTGGTGACGAGGTCATCGACGCAGAGACTGGCGAGAAACGCAAACCAAACGCGTACGAGAGTATGCTCAAGGCGCTCGACCAAGAGGTCCTGCGTCAGGTGAAGTTGTAAAGGATCATATGAGCCTCTTTGTCAGAGGTTCATCGATTGATGGCGAAAGTCACAATCGTTCGAGGAAGTAGTCGAATGGCAAGACGCTGGTAAACACTTGTGGGTTTTGTAGAAAACCCCTCAGCACCATACGTTGTCAAAAACTGGAGATGGAGTGTTCGATTCCTCCCTTCCTCAAAAGACATATCTGGTGGGTGCCGTTTTGGAGCTCACCGATGAGGAGAGTAGCTCAATTGGTAGAGCTTATTTGTGTGTTTTGTACAAAACACCTCAGCAACGTTAACACATATCACTTTTAATGATAAAGATGCGGGTTCGACTCCCGTCTCTCCTCCCCTTTTTCCCTTTCTTTTTTTCTTTCACTCAAAAAAGAGTGAACCTTTTGTGCCTGGAAACGTAGTACAGGCAGCCAACGTCCAGCAGGTCGTATGATGAAAAGAATACGACTTTGTAGACGAGAGAATGGGCACTTGTTCGATTCTCGCTTGGGGAAGTCGTCTAGTGGTTAGGATACCGGTTAACACTCGTGAGTTTTGTAGAAAACTCCTCAGCACTACCCGTTTATTCCACGCCGGAGACGAAGTGTTCGATTCCTTCCTTCCCCGTTAGCCTGTCATGTGGCAGGTTTTGTGTTGGATGACTTGCGAGAGCACCGACACACACAGGAGAGTAGCTCAGTCGGATAGAGCAATGGACCGAATTTGTGTGCTTTGTAGAAAGCACCTCAGCAACCCCCAATTCTTTTTAATCTATAGGTCGTGGGTTCGAGTCCCACTGCCCCGACTTTTTCGACGATTTCAAGGGTTCTACACATTCACTACAAAAGCAAGCAGAAGCCCGACACATCCGAGCAGATAGCTCGCTCCAAGGAAGCCCTTGTGATCAATTTACGGCGTATGCAGGACATTCTCCTGACGGTTCTTTGCAAAATTCATGTGCAACATACGTGCAACCGAACTTTGGTGAATTCCCAAGCGACCTCTTAGAGATAGTGACTGTGTGGAAGCATTTGCCACAACCATTGAGGATGGCTATTCTCACGATGGTACGCTCCATCGCAAGCAAAGACGGTCCAAGGACAGAGCAACAAAGCCGAGGTTGGATGTTTGCACAACAAGAGCCATCACCCAAGCAACAAAACTGAGGAGTGCCATGTCTCAAGGTATATGCAGATTGTGTGGGCGACTGGAAGATTTACGGAATAGCCACGTCATACCAAGCTTCGTCTTCAAATGGATGAAAGAAACATCTGTGACAGGATTCATGCGCTCAGGAAAAGAACCTAACTTGCGCTCGCAGGATGGCTTCAAAACCCCTCTGTTGTGCGAATCATGCGAACAGCGCCTATCTTTGCGAGAGAGATGGTTCAAGCTTCATGTGTTTGAACCGTACATCCAATCTGGAACTCCAATACCAGATGAGGAGGAATTGCTATTCTTCGCTATCTCTCTTCTTTGGAGGGCCGCCGAAACTTGGGACTGGCAAGACCAAGAAGAACGAGCTTCTGTGGAGGGGGTCCTTGAAAATTGGAGAAGATATCTTCTCGACGAGACCTCTCTCCTTGGCGTTTACCCCCATGTCTTTCTGACAGATCTTCCCAACCCTGAAGAGCCAAAACATTCCATGTGGGAAGCCTTGTATGTAGCAAGAGCTACGGATATCGCGATAGTCCCTTGGGATGGCCTCTTGATGGCTTATGTGAAATTCGCAAGGTTTGTTTTCATCGGGCCTATCATTGGTTATGAGCCTGAACTGTGGAAAGGAACCCTCATCCAAGGCACAGGAGGGCAGATCAATCCTGCTCAGGGCATTCGTGATCCCCGATTTGGCAGTTTCTTTGTGAATCGCCCTATTCAGGCCCAAAAGCTCTTCCAAAGTGATATGTCAGAGAGACAAGCCCGACGCATCGACAAAGCCTACGACAATCGGAAAAAGCCCCCAGGCTCAACCGATCTCGATAAAGTAACACAGGCGAGTGAAGCACAGCCTTTTGATCCAACAGGCTATGCTTTGTCCACTTTGTCATCATCCTTACCCAGCGATTTTGGGGTGAAAGAGGATTTCACAATCGCGGTTCCACCCGACTACTGTCCGGTAGCAATGAGACAAATTGAAATGGATGGGTGGCATGGTCCTCAAATGGTGTTTCAGACAGGATTCTCCCCAGAAAAAAACCAAAGAGTCCTTCTTGTTTACGGAATTGCCCCTGATGGAAAGGGCCATCTTTTCGGGTTCTCCTTCCAGGGACTTTTCGATTCACCGATTGGCGAACCACAACCTCTCACGGCGGGTGAGGCAGAAAGTCAAGCCATAGCTACAGAACAACACCAGCTTTTCCAGGAATGGATAGATTGCGCTCTAACTCATCTCTCGGATGATTGTTCTTTGTAGAACGCATGTCGTCTTCTCAATTGTTGGAAAGTGAACGTGGGGACTGAATCATGTATTCCGAGATCTATGGTCCAAGTGTCTTTGAACATTACGAACCACGATTGTTTGTGACACTCTTGTCCGCAGCAGAGATGCACTGGCATTTTTACCAAGGGGTACAAGCCGCCCAAACCGGTCTTTATATCCCTGCGGTTTCCTCGCTCCTCAACGGTATTGAAGCAACCTTGCGAGTGACTCTCAGCCAACAGAAAAATGGGCCTGGTCTGATCGAACCATCCCCTTACAAATGCCTCAGTAACAACCTACTCCTCGATGCCAGAGCTATCGGGATGCAAGTGGAGCTTCTGGCATTTCCAAATGAATTGGATTTCGAGGCCAAACTCATCAGTCAAAAGCCCGCAAGAAAAATGGTCGAAATCGTAAGAGTCCGAAATAACTTGTGTCATGGTAACGTGTTCGAGTTTATAAATACCGACTTGGGAGAAGGCAACGCTTTCTTCACGCCAGAGTGTTTAGAACCTCTTTGCGTCGCCTTGATTGATCTCTCGTACCGATGGTGTGACTCTGTTAGCGAGTTCAGGGCCAACAACCTGCCAAAAGCATGAGTAAAACTCCACTACCCAAGTCGGAAGATGGCATCATGGAAGCTTTACACATTCGAACAAGCAGAATTCACCTTTGTCATCCAAACCTCGTTCCAGTTTTTGGACCTCCCACACACTCCGGTCTTCTGTAAAACAAAGCTTCATCCCTCCCACAAAGTCCGAGTAATCACGGATGTTTTTAGAGTCAAGCCTAACAAGATCATATAAAACCACCTGCAATTCTTCGGGGGTTCCGCTGCGGAGGCGGTAAAGCACATCTCGATCCACAAGAACCTTCCCGCGGAAAATTTCGTCGGTTTCATTCTCTACCTCCATCCAATGGGCTTGGTGTGTAGGAAGAATACGAACGCGGCTTTGACCCTCTACCTGAGTGACATTATCGTCGGAAATCCAATACCAGGGGCGGTACTTCTCTGGTGGAAGGTTCCTGTCTCCGAATTCGATCTCCTGCCAGTCGAGCGGATCGTCAATGCCAAGAGGCCAAAAGGAGAAGGACCTAGGTTGGAGTGGAAAGGTTCGAGTCCGATCTCAGGAACCGCCCGGTCAACCTTTTCCACCGGGGATACCGGCACCTTGGGTCCCAAATTGAAGGTATAGGGTAAATGTCATTCTTACCTGCTCGGATCAATCGAATAAAGCCCAGGACGGTGAAGCCGCTTGCGTCTACTGCCAACCGATGCCCCACCGTACACAGAAGGTTCCACATGAAGCGCACCGTACGGTGGCCGAGCGGACCATGGTCAGACCTCACGGTAAACGAGCCTCTAACGTGAAAAACCTCGCTATGAACGCCGCATTCGCCTCCTCCATGTAAGTGTCCCACAAAAGAGGGGGTCTTTTTATCTCGATGAAATCGAGGTATTGAGCCTTTTTGGTCAGTCTCTATATTATCCCGCCTCCGCAACTTCGGGGGCATCGGTCAAGTTCCCCCTCATACTCTTAGGACTCCCGATGCAGCCCGTTGTCCTTCATTTTCTTCCTCCAAAGCAAGCAGTTATAAAAAAAGTCAAAAAAGAACGAACATCTCCCGGTCTCATGTGTTACCTCCGTGAACACAAAAGACAAACACACTGATAGCGCAAACGACGGTGGCTACACAGTACGAAGCCAATTCGAACGCGACCAGTGCATCTACCAACCCGGAATCCCGGTTGCATGAGACAAAGGAGAGAAAACAATGAAAACCCAGACAAGTGGCAAGAGATCCAAGCCACTCCAAACGTACACTTGCCCTGTATGTGATTATCACGGGTTTCGCATCCAGCAAGAAGGCATCGAGGTCACCATGCAAGAGGTTGAGTGGCCCTGCAAGTGTCAGGCAGGACATCCCTATGCCTTCAAGGAACTGCTTGGTATCTACACTCAATTCTATCGCCTTGGCTATGGGGGTCTTAGCAACGATTGGAGAGTTGAATTCTTCCCCAAGAGCAAGTACCGCTCGTTCAATGAGCCTCTTGATGAAACCACTCTCTGTTACGAATGCCGGGGCGAGATCACAGAGACCACTAAGTTCGTCGAGAGCGAGGAGATCCAAGTTGAAATCGCAGAGGAGAAGTGGTGGTGTCACTGCGAAAATTGCAACCAAGAGATCCCCTTTGATTGGTGGCTCGATACCATCGAGGGGCAGGAAGACAACGAAGCCATCGAGTCTTTGGCAGACCTCCTGGACTGAGGTCGCCACAGGAACTTGGTTCGCCCCAAGTCTGTGGATAGAGCAAGCTCCGGGCGACTGCTACCGAAACAAAGATGAAAACCTGACGCACTAGCGGGCGCAATCATCGGTCTTAGAGGCTACAGAACGATTGCGAACATGACCAGTGCGCCAACTGACCGGAGTTCCCGGCAAAAGAGTAGACGAAAGAGAGAGAAATTATGAAAATTCAAGTAGATGAAAAGAAACCACAAACCACCCCACACCCCGCTAAGAACGAGCGATTCGCTCTATTGCGAGAAATCCTCTCTCAAGGGTCCAACCAAGGGACGTGGCAAAGTCTCTTTGACTTGCTCGCCGTCTGGGAGGATGGACCGGAGAAAGATCTTGCACTGGAGTACGCCAAGGCACACACGAGCAACTTCTTCAGAAAGTTGGAGAACCTCGCCTCCAATTGTCGTTTCGAGGATTTCGAGAATGTCACGACTCACTTGAAACAAGGCCCACCCGCCTTGGGAGCTTTGTTCACGAGGATGAATGAAGGGATCGAGGGGTCGTGTGACGAAGAAGTGGCCTCTTACGAGTTTGAGGTTCGCAGAGAGGAATTGGCAGATGAGTTTCTTCGGAGCAACTTGAGTGAAGAAGAACTGGAGCAACTCATGGCGGACCACGAATCGCACTTCGATGCGCTTTGGGATTGGGACTTGGACGAACAATATGAGATCTACGATCGGGCCTACGAGGAAGTCAAAGACTATTTCCTGGACGGATGCTTGAGGGTTTTGGTGGGAGAATTCTCCCACCTCACTGAGTTGGAGCGGCACTTTCTTCCTACGAAAAGCATCCTGGGGGATTGCATGGTGCGGTGGTTCGAGGAGGCGTACCCGGAGAAGGAGTAGCCGCTTCGAGGCGCCTGTGGCCGGACATTCCCATAACGCGCCTAAGAGTGGCGCAATCTTCATCGCGGTAGGCGGAGAGAGGGCTTCCAGATGACCGGAAGTCGCTTTTGTCAAGCTCAACCGGCCATCTGGAAGCCCTCTTGTAAGGCCACACGGTGACTTTTTCAACTTTTTCCGAACATGCCACTCCCTAACGTGTTACCCCCCGTCGGTACCCCGGCGACAATCGGGCCGATCTTGAGGAAGGAGACCTCAATAATGAGTGCGAAAACAGAGAACAGAAACGAACGATTGCGGAGTGTGATCGAACAGATGGCAAAGATGAAGTTTCGGATCGGTGGGATGGAGTTACCTCTCTCACCCACACCAAAAGGCATCATCGCAGAATTGGGCAGTTGGCCCCCAAGCACGATCATCACAGAAGAGTACGTAGCAAACCTGTTCAAACGATGCCCTACGAGCATCAAACGTGCAGTAGGTCGTGGCGAATTGCCCCCTCCCACCCGACTCATGGGAAAGCCAACGTGGACTGTAGGTACGATTGTTCGGCACATCGAAGCTCGTTTGGAAGAATCCGCAAAGGACGCAGAGCGCACCAGACGAAGATTGAAAGCACACTCCCCTTGATCACCATCTGGTCCAGAAGCAGGAGAAAAGACCATGGCAGGAGTACGAAAGAAGCCCAATAAAGGCGGGAAGTTCCAAGGTTGGTACGTGGATTACCACGGCAAAAGAAAATTCTTCACAGGCACCAAAAAGCGAAAGGAGACACTCCAAATAGCCGAACGTTTGGAAGATGAACATCGCCAAATCAGGCTAGGGTATCGGCCTGTTCCGGACCCATCAAAGCAACACTCACTCCGCCCGTTTGCGGAAGTGGCGGCGGAGTACATACGATGGGGAAAGGCACAGGGAGGGCGAAGAAACAAGCCTTGGGGAGCAATCCACGCCCGTAACCGGAAGAGACAACTTGAGCGATGGCAGGCGCTCCTGGGATTGGAGACCCTTAGTGATCTGTTTGATGCACTTCCCAAGGTCGAAGAAGTCTTGTACGAGATGCAGGATAAGGGCCGCGTAGGGAAAACCCTCACCAACTTTGGTGAGACACTTTCGGCGTTCTGCGCATGGTGCCTTGAGCGAAAATACCTCTCGGCAAATCCACTCCAAGGAATGACAAAGTTTGACACTTCCCCCAAGTCCATCCGGCGGGTGATGACGATCGAAGAACTCCAACTGCTCTTGGAAGCCTCTCCCCCACATCTCAGGCTCTTGTTCGAGCTTGCAGTGTTGACGGGAATCAGGGTGAACGAATTGCGAAACTTGACCGTGGACCATTTGGATTTGGAAAGCGAGGGATTGCATCTTGACGAAGATTGGACAAAAAACCGAAAGTCGGGGTTCCAGCCTTTACCCACCCTCTTGCTCCAACGGTTACAGGATTGGATCGCCTCTGGAAAAGCGAAAGAACTTTACCGCAAATACAGAAGCAAATCGACCGACGCACGTCCGATTCCCTCCGAACCATTGCTCTTTGTCCCCCTCAACCCCCGTCATTCGATTCATCGGATCATGAAGAGGATCGGGATCGCAAAAGAGACGGCAAAGGGCAAATTGGATTTTCATGCCTTGCGTACGACCTACATCAATCTCGTGGACGGAAGTGGTGCAACGGTCAAGGAGGCCCAATCCTTGGCCCGACATTCAACACCGGCAATGACTTACAATGTCTATGGCCGCACACAGGCTCCCCGGCTCGCTCAAGCAGTCGAGAGCATCGCCGCGACAGTTCTCCGCCCAGAAGACGATCCCCAACAAAAAACGAACCTGGACGAGAGAAAGTGTGTCATATGTGTGCAACCCGATGATCCACCGGGGGAGACTCAAGCGAAATTACCCTTTGGTAGTGAAGAGTTAGAGAAGAACGGCGGAGGAGTGCGACGTGGGTTCGAGTCCCACCTCTCCTGCTTCTTCTTTTCTCTTTTCTCACTCAACAACAATCACATCCATAGCCTTACCATGATGAAGCGCAAGCGCAGGTGACAAACACTTATCTGTTGTCTTGCAACGTCGACTCTTCCAAGAAGGCACGTATCGTGGCGGCGATGGAGACGCTGGTCCAGCAGAGATCCGAAACAAAACATAGCGACCTGATGATGACACCCACTCTTCCTTCAAAAAGAGCCTCGCGCTTTGGCTGAATTTGAATACCTTCTTCTTCACAAAACGCTTACGCTGCGCATTCATCTCCCCTTTACTCCGCTTTTTGTACAAAAAGACTCTCCCCCGTTTGTTTCCCCAAATACGCCAACGACCACAATCACGATGAAAACGACAGTACTGACTGTTCATCTTCATGAACGGTTTGAGCCCCTTGATCTTTTTGCATGCACGTTGAACAAGCCTCTTGAGTCGAGACAAATAGACAGATCTCTTATCAGGAATCCGAACACTTCGAAAGAACCTCTTTTTGCGAGAGAGACGTCCATCCTTCGACAACGTCCTCAGCCACGCTCTCCCTGACCAGTACGCATGGTAACGTCTCTTGTTGCGCCTCTTACTGGCCTTTTTTTTGAAAAACATGTGCAAAGAACTCTCCCCTTTACGCCGAAGCTCCAACTGCAAAAGATGAAGCGTCTTCCCAGCGAAACCAAGGGGCACAAGACGAGACTGATGCGCAACAAGACAAGCTTGTGCCGATGGAACAGCTTGAAGAAGGCACAAAAAAGCCCAAACACACACTCCCCACAAAAACCGCCAAGCAACAACAGGTAACATCTCAACTCCAGAAAATTTCGACGCCACCGTACTCACTGTCTATTTGGAGTCCATGTAACAATGAACGTTTGTCTGACTCCATATCTTCCTCCTCGGCATTTTTGTTGCCAAAGAGATCCAAAACCTGCAGATTTTCCAAGGAATGGGATGTTCGAATCCCTACACACCCTTCACTGCTGATATCACAGTTTGAAAGGTCGAGCACTTCCAGTTGGCTCCAGCTCGCAGCGTTCACAAGCTCCGAACCACCTTCACTGCTGATATCATTTGCGGAGATGTTCAAAAAGCGAAGCTCACTCAAAGACTTCGCACTTGCAAGAGAGCGACATCCATCATCATCGATCTCATTATCTGCGAGGTCCAAAACGCAAAGCTTTTCCAAAACACTCACTTCAGCAAAGGACTCACATCCATCATTGCCAAGCTCGCATGAATCGAGATAGAGTTCTTTTAGCTCTCCAAGAAACGGAGAACGTAGGAGCACATCCAACCCCTTCCCAATCTGATTGCAGCTGAGGTCAAGTGACAACAGCCCCTTCAAGTCCGCAGCATTGGACAACTCTCGCAGAGCTTCTTCACCAAGATCATTCTCAGCGAGACACAATTTCTGTAACGCAGTGAGCTTTGACGAAGAAAGCAAGTGACACCCCTCGCTTCCGAGCTGGTTGAAACCCAAATCCAAGCTCTGAACCTTGCTAAAAAGATCTGATTCTGCAAGCAACTTCAATCCATCAAGACCAACCTCACAACCAGATAAACGAACCTCTTGAAGATTGCCCAAAGACTTCGACATAGCGAGCGCCTTGCACCCCTCATCACCGATTTCGTTGTTGGAAAGATCGAGGAGCCGAAGTTGGCTCAGATGTTTTGACTTGGCAAGCAATTGACATCCCTCATGGGTGATCTCTCCTCCAGAGAGAGCCAAGGCTTGTAAACCCTTCAGATGTTTTGCCTTGGCAATCCAACCGCACACCTCATCGTCCACATCACCGTCAGTCAAACGCAGAACACGGAGGCGAGACACACTTTTGCTCCGTAAACCAGCCTTCAAAGAGGGGTGTGTGGTGCTCCAATCAAAAGCAAACGTCACAAATGGACACATTTTCGACATGTCTTTCATGTGATCAAGACTGCGAACAAACACAATGGGCTCGCCATTGAGCTCTGCATGTTTTTCACCGTATGGAAGCCACACATCTTCGAACGCCTCCCTTCTCTTCCACCAAACCTCATCAACCAACAGACAGAAGGCATTGCTCCATTGGTGACTCAACACAAAATTGGAAAGCAACTCTTTGAATGTTTCAAACTTCTCATCTCCCACAGAGGGTACTTGCTCATTTTTTTCAGTCATAAACGTAATCTCTTTTCTCTCTTGAGCGACTCTCTGCAGAGAGCATCAACAACTCATCAATCCGCGATGGCTTGGCTCCATCGTTCAAAAGCTCCAGCTGAAGTACAACAACCAATACATATACAGACGAGCAGCCAAAGAACAAGTCGCGCAAAAAAATACCGAAGCTGCACGTCAAGTAATGCACCGCATCGTGTCGTCATGCCCCACTCAAAAGACCACACAAGACCTTACCCCGCGACAGCATCGAACATCCAAACAAAACCACATGCCCAATACATTTGATTTGTGAAGGTACGAACGATGTTCTTATCTGCTACTTTGTTCGCTATAGATTCTGAAGGGGATGTTGTGGAGTATATGAGGAAGGAGAAGAAGGACACTGAATCGAGTGATATAGAATGTGATTAAAGCTTAATCCCCTCGATGATATTGGCCATCTTCTGGCGGACCTGCTCAGCGATCGGCTTGATATCATCGCGCCCCACAACCTCAAACATCTTCACAGGATCGATCGCGGAGACGATGATATTTCCGCTGTCATTTTGTTGTAGGACGATGTTACATGGCAAGAGCAACCCAATCTGTGGCTCGGCTTGCAGCGCTTGATGTGCAAGCTGCGGATTACACGCACCAAGGATCACATAAGGGTTCATCTCTACGTCGATCTTCTTCTTCATGGTCGCTTTGACATCGATCTCCGTCAACGTACCAAAACCTTCGCTCTTCATAGACGCTTCTGTCGCTTCTCTCGCCTTCTGAAAATCAACGGCACCCAGATCTCTTACCAATCCATATTGAATCTCGCTCATCGTTCGCTCTCCTTTATCGACTCTGAAGACTTGTTGGCTTGTTGTTGCTTCTCTTTGCTCTCATCCAGAGAACATGCTCCACTCATTCAGGTGGGGATCCCTAACCGTGGGAGGATCCAAAGCTGAAGCGCAAAGTATATCGCAAGGAATAAGACAAATCCTAATCCGTCCATCCATGACCTCTTTCGACAATCTGTTTGTCACTATCAATGAAAATCATACGTGATCGTGTGCTCGCTCAAGAGACAGCCAGGCTCTCTGCCCTTTGTCGGCTGTTCATCTCTTCACAGACAAAGAGACATCGACCCACAAAAAGGACGCAAGAATAAAAAGACTTGAAGATACGAAAGGATAGAACAGGAAGGCAGAAACGGAGTCCCTTCCTCAGAATGAGAAAGAGATGCTGGTGATCGGAGAGGAGAAGGACTTGGCCTTGGCATACATGTAACCAAATTTCTGTGCGTACTTGCCTCTCTCCTTGAGGACATCGACGACATAACGATACGAGCTCATCTGGTAACGCAATGAGACCTCGACGTTGAGCTTACTCGCGCTCAAATTGGCGACGCGATAGGTGACTTCGTCTTGTCCAGCGACGAAGTTGCTGTCCGTCTTCGCTGCGCCATGAACTGCAATATCAGACGGCGCGCTCGCCTTGGGAAAACCTTTCGGCAACAGCCTGTTGTCCTTGAGATACTTCGCCCCACGAAGCAACGTGTACGTCACACCACCATCAGTGTTCCCCATAATCGACTCATAGACCTGCACCTGAGAAGGCTTGGTGATCACATCGTGGTGACCTTCATAGGCTTTGGGATCGGCGTCAGCATCGACACCATCAATGGCACCATATGCGCCTATTTTGCCTGACTCAAAGACGATCTTACCCTGCTGATCTTTCACCGCAACGTGGAGATACACGCGGCGAGATGGGTAGCCCGATGGGAGCTTGTGACCTGAGAGGTTGGTCACCTTCACTTTAAATTGAAGTGTTCCACCAGCGTATGACTTTTGTGTAATGTCTAGCTTCGCGGCAGAGGCCAACATATCGGCGGTCTTTTGGATCGTAAAATCGAAGTTGTTCGCCGAAATACCAAGCAGACTGCGGTTATCCTTCATGAGTTGGAGCATAAAGTTGTTGCCACCCACAAAGATGTGCTGTCCAAAGTGAGAGCGCTTGTTATTCAACCACGGTGGTCGCCGTGCGATCACAACACCAGAGGTCGGCGCCATGTGGCAATTTTGACATGATTTGGCCTGTGTCCCCTTCGAGAAGTCGCTGTTCTCCCACTCCGTATAAATCATCTGTTCAGGGAACTCATCTGTCGGCGTCTTGGAGATCACAGTTCCCTTTGAATCGACAAAGGGTGTCTTCAGGTTGTGACAGCTCGCACAGAACTTCGACTGTGTGATATGGTCGCTCCCAACGGGGGTAAAGGAGACATCGTTGCGCATCGGCATGTTCACGATATCTTTGTAGGGTCCATAGATCTTGCGATCCACAGGGTTCGGGAACGACTCGATCACGTACTTACCGGAGAAACCGGCGAGTGTGCCCAGCTCTGCGGTCGGTTTGATCTGGTGACAGCCTGTACAGCTGACCCCATCCATCGCTTGGTGGAAATGCTTGCTTGAAGTCTGAAACCATCCCTGGCTCCCAAACAGATCGAATGTGCTGTTGCTCTTCTTGGCTTCGTGGTTGGCCATCGGCGCGTGACAGCGGGTACATTTTTCGACGAGCAACGCCTTGTGCTGTGGATTGCGCGCGATCTCCGACTCGACCTTCGCCTGCCAGAACGGATCCCTCGTTGAATTCGCCATCATCGTAGAAGACCATGCCTTCACGATCGAGACATCCTTACCACTTTGATCGGTGATACCATCATGGCACTTTGAGCAATTGTCTGAGCCCGAAAAGTGCGTCGATGTAAAGGCGTGATTTGATGTCGGCATGGCCTGGGGGGTCGGAAACTTAAAGTCCGGCGGGGTTGGATTCGGTGTATCTGGCGTATCTTTCTCAACAGGGGCTGTATCCGCAGGAGGCGTATCGACAGGCCCCGTGTCTTTTGGTGGATCTGTGTCTTGCGGACCTGCATCCTGGGGTTTTGTATCCTCTGGTTTTGTATCCTGTGTCGAAGGTGTGTCAGTGACCTGTGTATCAGCCTTCTTTTCGAGGGTTATGTGTTCTGTGTGTGTACTCGCATCCATTGCGTGCTCCACACTCTCTTTGTTCCCCGTTCCTTCAGGTGAACACTGAAAAAAAATGGTGGCTGTCATCATAAAACTGATCAGCGTGAATAACTGGATTCTCATCTCAACACCTCCGCATCGCGCAGACAATAGTCATCAGGGCATATCTCTATAGATTAAGAGACACTTACAGGGAGTATGACCTCAACAAAAAGAAAAATGGGTGTGGCAAATTGTCACGTTGAGAAAGATCTCCCTCCAAAAAGAACCTTTGTTGTACACTTGCGTTGGTACAACGAAAGAGAAGCCTGCTGTCTATACAAGGAGATACACATATGCGAAGCGGCCCCCTTCTTTCTCTCGGATTACTCTGCCTCCTTTACGCCCCACAACAAGCGGACGCCACGGCGATGACGACGATGTACATCAAGTGTACACAAACGCGCCCCAACAACGTCCAATTGACCCTCGTGAGTGGGACATCATGTGCGCCAGGTGGTCCTTGTAGTGAGATCGGCTCATTCACCCTGCGAAGAGGTCGAAAAACATACACATTGCACAAACAGCCGAAGATGTCACCTTCGGAAAAACGCACTTACCAACGATGGCTCCTCCATAGAAGTCGCACAAAATTCTTGCGGATGAGAGGTCGCCGCTTTGTGGGAAAGTATACCGCCAAACAACGAACATGTCGCATCGGCAAACGCGTACGTTTCACGTACTCCTTTCGAGATTGGCGCGGACGTCGTAGCATCATCTCGATCAAACCAGGAAAACGTGGCTACCGCATCAATGCACAAGATGCATACAACAAGCGCGCACGTACAAAGGGATGGTTGGGAGGATTCACCTGCTCATTCATGAACAGGAGCTATATGATGAGCTGCAAAGAACTACGCAAACTCGAACGCAAACAAGCACGTCAAAGACGCAAAAAGAAGCGACGACAGCGCAAGAAAAAATAGCCGATCCCCCCGACAGAGTTCAGACGATATATACGGGGGATACTTGAATGCTGCTCCGGCGGACGTTGCACCAGCGCAGCGCGCTGGACCGCATTTGAACCCCTCCGGGGTTGGGGCTTTACCACCTACAGAACTCTTCTTAGAGAGGCTTCTCTTCATGGCTGATTTGCTTCGTGCGCTTTGCAATCATCCACCTCAACAAACTCTCCACCCTTCGCCTCCGGCTCTTCCCTCCTCTCAACCCTTTCGAGAGGAGGGACTATTCTACCGATACGCACGGGTTTTAGCTATGTTTCTGTTCCGACAGACGTTGCACTTGCGCCCAAAGCAAGCGCCCTCGTCGGGCTTATTTGCTTCGTGCGCTTTGCAACATATGCCTCAACAAACTCACCACCCTGAGCCTCCGGCTCTTCCCTCCTCTCAAG
>MDTC01016597.1_pt1 | contig 60080 bp, 60 predicted proteins | sample 811181 | NCBI WGS metagenome assembly MDTC01 (sample SAMN05326644, study PRJNA326480) | marine metagenome | isolation source: seawater | place: Pacific Ocean: North | collected 2011 | reverse complement strand
TGTTATACAATTCTATAATCTCCTTGATATCTTCGTCGCTCAATGATGACGAAAATATGTCACTATCTTCATAAGTTAATTCTGGTTCCAAACACCATTTCTTGTAATGGCTCCGTGTATTTGGTTTATAAATATTATCAAGTGATAATGAGATAAGTTCGTTTTGAGTCTTTTCTATTTTGTTATGGAGTTCAATGACTTCTGGTGGAAACCGCATATCTGTCATAATATTATCACAATCTTTATAACATTCAATTTTGTCTTCGTAATCCTTTTTCATTTGAATCAAATTTTTCAAAATCTTACGATTCTTGTCTATTTTCCTTTCAATACCAGACAACGTATTTTTATCCAAGTTCGCTTTCATAAGCAAATACTTACAAACATTTTCTACATTGTCACTCACAAACAGCGTTGGTCCGTTTGTCAAGGTGCACGAATGCTTTGTAGTTAAATCAATTCCCACATGTTCTGCATTGACATCATTTGTATTTGTCTTTTTTCTTTCATATAATTCCTTAATTTTATTCCATTTATCATTTCCAAGTTCCAACAAAACGGAAACATAAACCTCTTTAATTTTATAGGTCGAAATATCTTCTAAAAGACAAAAGTTAGAATCAAGATAATTACAAGAAAACTCTTTGTCAAGAAATAACAAAAACTTGGCACATTCATTGCAATCAAAAAATTTATAGTATTTGGTTCCATGATAATTCAAAAAATTACACAGTTGTTCATAGTCATCATGATGATCGTGAGGAATAATAACATTTCCATCAATGTCATATAGACGAATATTTGATATTTGGTCTACACTTTCAATGTAATGAAACTGTAATCCTTGAAATTTCTCTTTTGCACAATCAATAATTGGCGCGATTTGATGTTCTTTTGGTAATGTTGCACACGAAAATACAATGTTCGGTATAGTATTCATTTGCCAATTTTTCTTAATAATATCATGCAAATGACTTTCTCTAACATCAAGACCAATGGTTGGTTCATCCCAAAACAAAATGATATTGCTTGTATCATTGAATTGTTTCATATAGTTCATGGCACTCTCATAAGACAAAACGTCGCAAATCATCAGTTCAACGTTTGTTCCATCTTTATGATTCGGTATTTTTCTCCCACTTTTGGTCGTCGTATACGAACGAACAGCATTATAATTGATGCGAATATTTTCTTGGTCGGTGCAACCAAAGGCAAAACCAATCTTTCGCTTCATATGAAAAGAGCTTTTTGCCAGACTCAATCCAATGTGCTTCGAAGCACAAATGAAAATGACTTTATAATCTTGGCATAATGCGATTGGAGTTAAGGTTTTTCCAGAACTTGTCGGTGCACAATAAAAGACAAATTTGGCGGCATCTCGGTTTTGTCTGAAAATATTGAAGATATCTTTTTGATGTTGATACAGTTCAAGTGTTTTATAATCAAATATTTTGTTGTGTTCATAAAGAAGTGAAATATTTTTCAACACCATTTGAGTATTGACTTGGGGCAACAATTCATCCACAATGAAACTTGTAATCTCCAAGAGTTGGGTGTTCAATTTGTCTTTGAATTCTCTTTGTAAGACAAAAATATTTATGAAATGGGTAAGACACTTTTTATCACTCTGAATGCTCTTTCCTTTGTATAAAAGTTTTGATAACTTTTGTAGCTCGTTCAACAGTTTGTATTCCACAATGTTGTCATTTAATCCATCTTTTAACAGGTTGAAAGAGTTTTGTAATTTTATTTTTTCCGAAGTAGTCATTTTCACCTTTTTGGATGTTTTTGTCTTTTCTTTGATGAGATTGTCTATATTCAAAATATTCTTTTTATTACTTGAAACGAGGTTGTCTTTCAATAGACCAAGAAAGATGTCCAGATCAAACTTTTTATCCAACTTCAAGTAATGATTCAAAGTCATGTGTGTTTGACACTTGACGTCATTGTCAAAATATCCGCTTTGAATCATATTCAAAATCAAAGTTTCTTTTTCATTTTGAATTGGTTCTTCTAATTGTTTCCATTCTTCCTGAGTCAATTTGGTTTGTTCAAGAAAATTCATAATAAGTATTCTCGCTTTTTTATCTTTAACTTTTTATTTGTATTTCAATATATCTACTTCATCCCCAAATGTTTTGAATTGCTCTTTTCCGTAAATATCTTGCAAGCAGAGCCATTCAAACAAACCGCCAAAGTATATTTTAATGTTTTTAAAACCATATGTTGTCAACTGTTTGTGTTTTTTGATGACCTTCTCATCGCAACAATTTTTGCCATAAATAACTATCAGTTTGGTTTTGTCCGTTTTGATATATTTATTAATAACTTCTTCTTCTTCTTTCGCGTGTATTGTAGTATAAAGCAAACAATGTTGCAAATCGTTTTCTAGTACATTAATGATAATCTGTGAGTTTGGGTATTCTATACAGGTTTGCATATACTCAAAATTCACCTTTGAATTGCCATGTATATTACCCATATCATAAATAATAGTTATTGTTATTTTTTTAATTAAAAGTTACGGTAATTTCTACCTTTTCTTTTTTGAAAGTTTTGATAGCGTTTACTGAAAGTTCTTCCCTTTTCTTCCTTGTTTTGTCGCACTTCATATATTTTGATTTTGAAATGCTATTGTTTTCATTCATATCTTTCTCGATTGTTTCGTAATTGTTTTCGATGTATTCAATTATATTGTTTTCCAAAGCCCACTTGAAAAAGTTTAATTGTCCTATTGTGGTCTCAAAACAATATTCACTGTTTTCTGTGATTGGAACTTGTATTCTGTCCCATCTACAAAAGGGATCAAACCTCTTCTTGCTATAAGCTTTTAACTTCAATTTGTAATCTTCGTAAACTTTGAAGCGTTCATTATTATGTGTTTCATATATCGTATATTTCTTTTTAGAATAGTTTGTTGAAAACCAATCGACTATTCGTAAAGACACTTTTGATGTTCCGTTAATAATAGACAGCATCACATTGAGATTATCATCCTGATAGTAAAAATTCAATAACTTATTTAATAAAACATCGTTTTGACTATATATTTTAGACGTCATTGATAATGTTACTTATTCCAAAAGTATTTAAATGTTTTTATTTTCTTTATGAATAATGATTTATACACTAAAGGAAATCCTCCAAAGGGACACAACGTCGTCTATCTTTAATTTCATAAATGATCAACTATCAACGTTACTTGGATATACGCTTGAAAAAAACAAAACATATGAACTCTCTTGTACGACGTACAGCTTTGTTAATATTGATGATAAGTTGAATGTACTTGGGATTATTATTATAACTTGTAAATCTTTTTTGTTCGACGAAAAGGTTTTTTTCATAGAAGCATTATCAAGTAAAGATAACAGTCAGATTGTAGAGCAATCTTTATTAATGAAAGGAATAAACTATGTGTTCAATTTGTCCAATGATAGTAAAATAATGTCATTCATTACCGATGACCGTATACAGACGGATGTTTTGTCCCCTTTTGGGTTCATTCATTCACAAGGAGTTATGGTCAAACTTTAGAAATGGTCAAATTTTTAGAGAACTTAAAATATTCGTGGTTGCTAGTTCTACGCTGCAAATTACACTTTAAACAACTGATACAAGTATTAGTTTCATAGTGTCCAATATTATTGTCAAACCTCTCCAAAGACCATTGCATGGGTTCTCCCCGTTTCTTATACAACAAGAATAACTTTTCATTGCAATAATAGCATTTGAGGTTGCATTTCTTGAGTTTGCTCAATAATTGTAAGTATGAGATGTGTTGTTCTTCATCATATTTACTATTTTTCTTATCTTGTGATTTATAAGATGATATTTTTTTACTGATTTCTTTCTTAATTATTTTGTTTAAAGAACAGTCCGCAATTTGTCCACTCTCAAATAGTAATAAGTAATTCAATTGATTATTGATATCATAATAGTCATTGTTATAGTCAATAACATCGTGTTTGTTATTTTCAGGATTATAATCAATCCGCTTCATGTCGATGTATTTATAATAATGATGATTAATGTTTAAAAGATTAAATACAATATAACATTATGAACAGTGGAAAAAATAAAGAATGTAAAGAATATAATTCACTAAAATATCGGACAATGATTATGACGGGAAAAGATATTGGACGTCAAATCGAGCATGAATCTAGTCAACAAGAGCTGGATAATTTTTTAATAAAAGAACAAACTGCAAATGAAAAGCAATCATGGAACAAATTATCCAAGACTGAAAGGTTGAAAAAAATAGATATATTTGTAACAAATAGGTACGTAGAACAATATTCTTTGGAATCTCAGGAAATAGAACATTTGAATATCTTTATAAATAAGTTGCTTGAAAGGAAAAAACTTCTTAAATCAACAGAACTTTTTTATAATGAAGATACCGGTATGATTGATGAAATACCCGCATTGGCATTTAATGGTAAAACGCGAAGGTTTACGTTAAACAAAAATATACCCGTCGTTAACAAGAAAAATCAACGAAAGACCAAAAAACAAGGAAATGACAAAAGTTAGTAAATAAAATAAAATTGAATATAATAACAATCTATATATTTTATTATATTCAAGTTGACATATGGACAATGATGAACTATCCGTTGAGACGCCTGAAGACAAAGTAAACCTTGTGGAGTCAATCAAAAACGTTGTCTCTGATATTGTCAATAATGTGGAGTATTTACAATATCATGACTACAAATTTGAAGAAAATTTTAAAGCGGAAGTGTATCAATCCTTTCAAAATATAAATTACGAAGATTTTGAGAAACATTACAATGAAATTGTTGAAACATTAATAAGAAATTCACGAAATGTTTGGCGCTCATACAAAACGAACTTACATGAGTTCGATTATTGTATTGAAAAACATCACATGCGAATTGAATATTTAAAAAAATGTCCACAACCCGAGCAAAGAACAACAGAGTGGTACACGTTTCGTAATGAACACTTGACAGGAAGTAATTTGTGGAAAATATTTGGAACAGAATCTTCTCAAAACCAGTTGTATTACGAGAAAATCATTTGTTATCAAGTTCCAATAAAAGAACCAGAAGAAATACGTCCAAATTTAAATGACCAAATGCCAATGAACTGGGGGCATAAATATGAACCGGTGTCAATTCTCTTATATGAATATTACAATGATGTCAGGGTAGAAGAATTTGGTTGCATTGAGCATGCGTCCATTCCGTATCTAGCCGCCTCGCCAGATGGAATTGTCACTTCCAAAAATAACAACGGACGTATGATCGAGATCAAGAATCCAACGACACGTGAAATCACCCAAATCCCCAAGATGGAATATTATGTTCAAATGCAGCTCCAAATGGAAGTATGTCAGTTAGACAGTTGCGATTTTGTCGAAACAAAATTCAAAGAATATGACTCATATAGTGATTATAAAAAGGACAAATACAAAACTGAAAAAGGTATGATTATTGTATTAATCCAAAATAACACCGAACTTGTGTACGAGTACATGCCTTTGTTCAATAATTCAGAAAGTTTTATGGAAGATTTTTCCAACAGTATATACACAAAATATGGGTTTGAAGGTAACAAATTGGAAAACAATGGTTACAGATGGTTTAAAAATATATACTGGAAACTAGAAGAGTTTTCATGTGTGCATGTCCCAAGAAACCAAAAATGGTTTGAATCTGCGCTTCCAAATATTCAACAATTCTGGAAGAAAATCGTTGAAGAACGAGAAGTTCCAGATTCACATTTAAAATACAAGGCAAAAAAACGTTCCTCTAATAAAAACAAAGGGGAAAGTAAAAACGATGTCATTATTTTAGGTTAACATATTAAAAATAATTAAAAATAAAACAGTTTTAATAATAAATGCGATTGAAATTGTTCAACTTGTCTTTTTTATTTCATTCCATAAAGAATCCCAAACCATCCTTGACAATGAAATGTAACTTACACAGAGACTCTTTTGTAGGGGCGTGGGTCTTGTATGAAATGGGAAAAAAAGATGTTATACACCTCCAACCACATGGTTCTGTTTATAAAACAATTGATGTGAACCCAACCTCATATTCAGAATATGTCGGCGTCTGGGAGCCTACTGAAGAGGAGAATGAATTTTACTTTTATATAAACGATAAAAACTATTATGGAAAAATAATCAATAATACACTGGAGGTTAGGGGCACAGTTTGTGAAGGTAAAAAATCTCCTTGTTATATTACTAATTTTACGATGACGCCATTATTTGAACAATTCCACAATATTACTTTTACAAATATCACTGACAACTTTGTATATTTAAATCAGGATAACGTCACCGGAACATGGTTAATGGAAAACACATACACTAGTCAAATTTATATCATAGAACTGTTCGATAACAATACATGGTCAAGTCTCTATAGCAACAAAGACATATTGCGCGGAAAGTGGAATTTATATAACGAAACTATCAATACGAACATAGTATCAAAAATGAAAGGCAAAAATATTTGGATATCCATTGTTCCACAGAGATTTTATTGTTATTCAACACATGATATTATGTTTTTGGGTAAAATCACACAATTGGGAACCAAAGATGATTCTTGTCGAGTTCCAATATCCTCCAAAATAAACGGGTCTGTGGCGTATTGCTTTGGAATGGACCCAGAAATGAGCGAAAACTTTTACATGAAACGATGGTTTTTGAAAAATTAAGGCGACATATTTAACGTTGCCACAATTATTTTTGAAGATAAAAAATAAAATTGATTTAAACTCATCTCAATTATAACATGAATATCACAAAAACATGGCGGAAGAAGATATTGAAATGTATGTCATCAAGCGCAATGGTTTGCAAGAAAAACTATCCTATAAAAAGATTATGGAACGAACTAAGAAAATCGGTGAAAAGTTTAAAAATAGCATCAATCATCCACAACTAGTGACGAAGATCATTGACCAGCTACACAACAATATTCACACATACGAAGTTGATGAACTCCTTTGCCAGGTTTGCGCTTCATTGGCATCCACCGATTATGATTATTATAATCTTGCAAGCCATTTGTGTATTTCAAATCATCAGAAAGAAACAAGCAAAGATTTTATTAATAATTATACCAAAATTTACAATAACAATGGAGGATATTTGAGCTCTGTCTTCATGGATATTATTGTCAAGCATGGAGAACACTTCAAATCGTTTGTAAATTATGAAAATGACTATTTGATTGACTATTTTGGGTTCAAAACCCTAGAGCGCGCGTATTTGATGAAACATGATGGTAAGATTTTGGAACGAATTCAACATCTTTGGCTGCGCGTGGCGATTCAAATTCATGGCGAAGACTTAAAAAAGGTTGAGGAAAGTTATCATGCTCTTTCAAATAAACTGTTTATTCATGCGACACCAACACTCTTCAATTCTGGGACAACTCGACCCCAATTGAGTTCGTGTTATTTGATTGGTATGGAAGATGATTCTATAGATGGTATTTTCAACACATTGCATGATTGTGCTTCAATCAGTAAATGGGCTGGTGGTATTGGTCTACATATTCATAATGTCCGTGCGAAAGGTTCTAAAATTGTAGGGACAAACGGCTCATCAAATGGATTGGTGCCAATGCTGAAAGTTTTCAACAATACCGCGCGCTATGTTGATCAATGCGTAGTCCCTGGAACTTATATTTATACGCTGAGCGGTCCGAAAGAGATTCAGTATTTGGAAACAGGAGTTGATCAGATTTACAACGAAAAGGGTGGTCTTGAAGTTGTGGGTAATGTGCTGGAGCACGCCTATAGCGGTAATTTGTTGAATATTTCAACGATGCACTCTATTGAACCGCTTAAGATAACTGGTGAACACCCAGTTTTATCAGTTTTGAATCAACCTAAGGGGACACCTTTCATGACAATCAAAAATCGCCTTTCTAAGAAACTTGTTCAAATCGAGTATAACGAGGCAAACAAGCTCGGCGAAGACTCTATGATTGCTTACACCATACCCCAGCATAGTGTTGATATTCCGCATATTACTCAAGATGACTGTTATGCGTACGGATTGATGTTGGGTGATGGGTATTTGAATAATTCAAATCGTCAATGCTCGATGACATTCAACACACATTCAAAGTCGGAGCAAATTGAATTCTTTAAGCATTATTTGACCAATAAATTTATTCATTATACAATCAGTAATAACGGAATGGAAAATGGAAATACAACAAAGGTCATTTGGACCCGTGGGGTTGATTTCCCATTTAAATACGGCGATTTGTACAATTACCATAAAGAAAAGAGTGTCTGTACACGAATGATTAACTTGCCAACAAATAAGGTTAAATATATTGTAAAGGGACTTTTGATGAGTGATGGATGTCTACATAAAGAGGTTGTGTTTGATCGCACTTCACGAGTGCTTATTGAACAGATGCGTTCCATGTTAATGAAAATGAAAACATTGTCATCTGAATACAAAGAGGTTGTGTTTGATAGCACTTCACGAGTGCTTATTGAACAGATGCGTTTCATGTTAATGAAAATGGAAACATTGTCATCTGGATACATTCGCGATGGGCGAGGAGAAACTCACGAGATTCGAGATGGAGAATATATCACAAACCAAAAGATTTCATATTCTTTGAGAGTTCCAAAGACAAAAGTCATTTGTGAATTGTTGAATCTAGATGAGCCAAAAGACTCATTTGTCAAATTCTTGAAATACGAAAAATATTTGTTTACACGCGTCAAATCAATTGAAACAGAAACATACAGTGGTGTTTTGTATGATCTTCAAATGAAGGAGGAGCATAATTATATGATCCATAACGGCATTATTCACAACGGTGGTGGTAAACGAAGTGGAAGTTTCGCCATGTATCTGGAGCCATGGCATGCAGACATTGAAGATTTCCTTGAACTCAGAAAAAATCATGGAGACGAAGAAATGCGGGCGCGGGATCTCTTCTATGCGTTATGGATTCCGGATTTGTTTATGAAAATGGTTGAAACAGACGATTACTGGTATCTAATGTGTCCAAACAAGTGTAAGGGGCTTTCGGATTTGTATGGCGAAGAGTTCAATGAAAAATATATGAATTATGTCCACGAAGAAAAATATGAAAAGAAAATTAAGGCTCGTGAACTTTGGTTTCAGATTTGTGATAGTCAGATGGAGACAGGAACCCCATATATGTTGTATAAAGATGCTTCGAATATGAAATCAAATCAGAAAAATCTTGGTGTAATTAAATCATCTAATCTGTGTACTGAAATTATTGAATATAGTAATAAAGATGAGACCGCAGTTTGTAATCTAGCATCCATTAGTCTAAGTTCAATGGTGAATGAAACAACAAAGGAATTCGATTATGAAAAACTAGAAAAAACAACCAGCATTGTTACAGAAAATTTGAACAAAATCATTGATGTGAACTTTTATCCTACAATCAAAACGAAACGTAGCAACTTTAATCATCGTCCAATCGGTATCGGTGTTCAAGGTTTGGCGGATGCGTTTGCCAAAATGGATGTTGATTTTGATAGCGATGAAGCTCAGCTTATAAATAAATATATATTTGAAACCATTTATTATGCCTCGCTGAAAAAGAGCAATGAACTCTCAAGAGCAAGAAACGGAAGTGTATTAATATTGCAAGAAGAATTTATGTTTGACTTGTTCAGGAAACTCCCAGGTTATTTTGAATGGTTCATAGAAGTATTCAAAAATAACTATTATGATTCTAATTTCAGGTATTTCAATTCCGGAGATATTGACGTTACAGAACATGTGACGTATAACTATCACAAAGCAAAATCTTGCATTCGCGAAGTATTTGGAGATAAATATTATAAAATTATTGAAAACTATATTACAACCCAAGAAGAAAAATATGGACATAATACGAATAAATATGATGATATTGAGTCATCAATCAAAGATAAAATTGCCAAAAACTCGCATAATGGCGCGTATTCGACATTTGCCGGTTCTCCATTGAGTGAAGGTAAGTTCCAGTTTGATTTATGGGACGTTGAACCATCTGATCGTTATAACTGGGAAGAGTTGCGTGAAGACATTATCAAGTTTGGTGTTAGAAATTCACTATGCGTTGCTCCGATGCCGACTGCGTCTACAAGTCAGATTCTTGCAAATAATGAATGCTTTGAACCGTTTACAAGTAACATTTACTCAAGACGCACATTGGCGGGAGAGTTTGTAGTAATCAACAAATATCTGATGAAAGAATTGAAAGGAATCGGATTGTGGAATGTTGATATCAAAAATGAAATTATTGAACAGAAAGGTTCTATTCAAAAAATAGATTCAATTCCACCAAAAATCAAAAATAAATATAAGATTGTCTGGGATATGTCAATGAAAAGGTTGATTGATATGGCAAAAGAACGAGGTGCATATATTTGTCAAAGTCAATCGATGAATCTATGGGTCGAAGATCCAAATTATAAGAATTTAACTTCAATGCACTTCTATGCTTGGCGTTCTGGATTGAAAACCGGTATTTACTATTTGCGACGAAAGGCGAAGCATGCCGCACAGCAATTTACAATCGAGCCAACAAAACAAATGTCATCAAATGTTAGCAAGGAAAATATTTCGCATACTCAGCCTAAAGAAGATGAAGTATGTGAAATGTGTTCAGCATAAATTATTTCCAAAAATTGAAATAAAAATATATTGAGGAAAAAAATAAAAAAATTGTAAGTATTTTATACAACATTATTTCAGAAATAATATTGTTTGTTACGATATAAGAACCAATATATATTCCTAAAATGCTAGAAATTATCACTCTTAATGAAACCCCCCATTGTATTTCATCCCAATAATTTTTCACTCCCAATATAGATTGTGGAAGAAGTTGCATCAACATGGATACAGAAACTGCTTCTTTGAAACTTAATCCAGAATAGATCAAAAGTGGTACACTTAATAAACCAGCACCAATACCAGTTGCTCCCATACTAATTCCGGTTAATAAACCAATAAACGAGTCTACAACAATTCGGTTTATCATACTATATAAATTTAATCAGATATTTTTTAATTTAAATGATTTGCGATGAAACTCTGAATATCCGTATTGTTTAATACCTTCGACATGTGCCTTTGTCCCATAACCTTTGTTTGATAACAGTTTATACCTCTCTTGATACTCAGGATTTCCAATCACAAAGTCTTTGATATATTTGTCTCTCGACACTTTTGCCAATATAGAGGCCGCGCTTATCTCTTTGTGCAAACTATCGCCCTTTACTATGCACTCATGTTGAATTCCGTACAAGTTATCTTTATACAGATAAGTAAACGGTTTGAAATAATTTCCATCTACTAAAATTAAAATACTCTTCAATAATTGAATTTTGTCTATTGCTCGCTCTTCATTATCGGTATTGTTCATCAACTGCTCAATGACATTATAGACACTTTTGTGCATGCTTCTTTGGGTTGCCTGAAGGATATTATATTTGTCGATCACCTTTTCTGACGAGAAATCAATGCTATAATGATTGCAATTTTCAATAATATAATCACTCACTTGATTTATTTTCTTTTCGGAGGTAAACTTTTTACTATCTTTCAAAAGACTTCTATCGAAATACTCTTCATTTTCGGGTAAGATAACCGCGCTTGTATAAACGGAACCAAACAATGGTCCTCGCCCCGCTTCGTCGACCCCAATAAAGATTTTTCCTTTTTCTTCCATCTTTTTTGTATTTAGATTACATTCTTTCTCATAAATCAATTTTATTATATAAATTATATATATACATAATTTATATATGTTATTCAAAACAAATTTGACAGAAATATTGCTTTTATTGTCAGTTGTTATTTTATTTGCATGGATTGGAGCGGCTCGCCAAGCGATAGTCCCATATAATTTAGATATTGTAGAGAGCATGACGCCGGAAACAGAAGTTCCTGGTTGTTCTGGTCATTCAAATGTCCCCGGATGCCATGATACTGTTTATTCGGACTATGACCCTTATAGTTATGACAGTAACTACATCCTGAAAACTCAAGTAGTTCCCCCTGTATGCCCGGCTTGCCCAAGCGTCATTAACAACCACAAACACGGAGACAATTTATATGATGGTTTGGTAGACGGAAGTGGAAATTCTATAGTGCAAACCTCTACTGAAATCAATCAGCAAACACAAGTGTCCAACGCTTCTGTTGAAAATACCACCATCAATAACAATGCGGTCAATACCGATAAAAGTGATACACAAGATAAGCCCAGTAAAATGAACAATTCGTTTGGAACTAATAATGGTTCATCTGATGCAATACTCAAAAGACAAAGAGCATATTATGACAGAGAGAATGCGTCAGAAGCAGTATCTGGTCAATGCCCGCCGTGTCCTGCTTGTGAAAGATGTCCCGAACCAGCATTTACTTGCGAGAAGGTGGTGAACTATAAATCGCCAAGTTCAAAACAATACTTACCTATGCCTGTTCTGAATGACTTCAGTTCTTTCCCGTCCGCTTCTTCTTAAATTTTTGAGTGATGCGCTTGGTCTTACACTTCTGATTGACGTTGAAAGTTTTGCATTTTGTTTCATGTGGAACAATTTGTATAACACATTTAGATTTTATTCCGTATAAGGGTTCAGTACAACCATTTTCCTTTTTGGGAATAAAATTCTGCATTTTAATAGTTTTGTTGCACCTTGCACGAAAATGTTCATATCGCTCTTTAACATCACAGTAAGTGAGACCACTTTTTTTCCCAAGCATTTTATTGATTAATTCGTGTAAATCGTATATGTATTTTGAGAACGTGTACCGATTTTTCATGTGTCTATCTAAAAGTGGAAGTTGTTTAAAGTTCTTGATCAAATTAATTCTACAATACTTGCAAGGCAAGACATATTTCAAATTCTGAACCCAACTCTTATATTTTTTTTGCTGTATCTTTGTGGGAATATTTGGATAATTAAAACTGATTGCGTGTAATGAATGCCATAACCCTGGTCCCCATACTGCTGTCAACATTCCATCTTTACTTTCGTAATCTTTTCTAGTAAAAACTTTTGATTTATTTTTCTTCATTATACTATTTTAAGAAAACATTTTCAACATAAAATTATATTCACAACATCATTGGTATACGTGTTTGATTTTTTCTTTCAAGACTATATGACTTTTGTTAAATGGAGTTGAAATATTGATATTGTACTTACTGAATATGATGTTAAAATAATAAAAATGATCCTGTTCAATAATTTCATATTTACCGGTTTTCACATTTTTTACAATCATTCGTAATATCAACAATTATATATTGTGAATAATATATATGAACTTCATTTATATTATTTTGTTTGTATCATTATCAATCGGGTCCTTCTTTTTGGCTTATACGATTTTTACGAGACATCAACAAGCAAACACCCAACGGAGTTATATCGAAAACAATGAATTTAAAAGTAAACAGTCAACAACCAAAGGGAATTTGTTTTTTTTTTATGCTGATTGGTGCAATCATTGTGAGAACTCAAGACCAATATGGGAAAACATAAAAAAGGACAATGATTTCCATGACTTTAATTTGAATTTCATAGATGTTGATGGAGATGATAAAAAAAATAAAGAACTATTAAAGCATTACAAAATTCAAGAGTATCCTACAATCATTTTGGATCAAAATAATAAAAAATTTATTTTTGATGCCAACCTGACAACTGAGACGTTAAAGAAGTTCTTGTCGTCTGTTTATCATTGATGTTGTCTCATTCAATTTTTGTTGATTTCCCATCTTGAATCGGTATCTTATCAGTAAGGTTATCAGTAAGGTTATCAGTAATGTTATTCCCATCCTTATTTATAGATGTTTGTATTTTTCCAATAATTACATCAAAACGAGCTGTGGTTTGACAACATGTTGCATATGTTTCTTTCAATGCTCTCAAACCGTTCACACACCTGCCCAAAGATCCATCTAACCGTTCCGTCATTTCATGATTATCTTCTTTAAGTTTTAACGCAGAATTTATTACTAGATTTATTTTTTTTATTGTTTCATTTCGGTTGTCTTGTCTTCGCCATCTTCTTATAAACTCCGGTACAATACTTTCATATTCAATATTTAAATAGGGTCCGCGGGATATTAGTTTCTGATTTACTTGTATGTGTTCTAATACCTTAAGATTGACCAAAACTTCGTCTATATCCATATATTTATTAAACACTATAATATATAATTATGAACAATATACCGAGATTGAATATAGACGAACTGTATGAGTCAAAACAAAAATCAGATTTAGAGAAAGTAAATATTTTTAACAAATTGTTAGAAAAGATTCACTATAAAATTAAAGTTGCATCCAGGCAAAGGAAAAATAATCAATTTTGTTATTATGTAATGCCAGAGGTTCTCATTGGATATCCAAATTATAATTTTGAAGAATGTTTATTTTATATAACATCATGTCTGGAAACTGATGGATTCTTGACTAAATATATTCATCCAAATCTCATTCTCATTTCTTGGCGACATATTGTCCCCAAATATGTTCGAGATGAATACAAAACCAAAACAGGAAATATTATTGATAAGTTTGGCAACACGATTGACGACAAATTGCCACCCTTGGAAAGCTCTGTAAAATTATTGGATGGACCCAAAATATCTACTACTAACTCATCAACCGACAATAACTATAAACCGTCCGGTAAATTTATATATGACAAAGAGATATTGAAGAAAATTCAAGAAATATTATAGTTGTATTGTACTACGTAAAAAAGTTACTAAGGTTATTTATAAAGCTTTTTTGTGCCTTTTCACCTTTTTCTGTCAATGAGGACTTTTGGTTGTTGACAGAATCTAGTTTGATATTGTTGCTGTTTCCCGAATCAACATTCAATAATATTTTGTTTTCATTCATGACCGCTTCTTCTTGTGAAGAGTTCGCCACATTTTGAACATTAGATTGATCTACGCGGATATCTGTAGGGCTGTTTATTTCTACTTCTTTTTCGACACCAATATTTTCACTCTGATCATTTTGTTCCATTGAAGGTGGAACCGAACTTGGGTTGGTTGGAGGTGGAGGTTCGCTCATATTTTCAAAACTGTTTAACGGTTGGGTCGGAGGCGCTGTTTGTGCGGCTTGTACCACTGGAGGAGGTTCACTCATGTTTTCAAACCGGTTATTAGTCCCGGATTCTATTGGAGTTTTGACGTCGGACACTTCTAATGGTGGTTCAGATACTTCTAATGGTGGTTCAGATACTTCTAATGGTGGTTCAGACACTTCTACTGGCGGTTCAGACACTTCTACTGGCGGTTCAGACACTTCTACTGGTGGTTCAGACACTTCTACTGGTGGTTCAGACACTTCTACTGGTGGTTCAGACACTTCTACTGGCGGTTCAGATACTTCTAATGGTGGTTCAGATACTTCTACTGGCGGTTCGGACACTTCTACTGGCGATGAAGCCGCCGATGTTGTCGGAGTCACTTGAATTGGCGTTGTCGTTATTATTGGTTGTTGAACAATTTCATTTGTTGGAACAGATTCTTGATTTTTCGCCAAAGTACCTTCGTTTGCGTTATTATTTGTAAATTTGAATTTGTTGTTATTATTCACCTCAGGCATTTTTATTTTGTTATTAAGGAGTAGATTGCCGTTCAGAATAACATTATCGTTATGCAGGGAATTTTCGTTCGGTTTGTTATTCTCGATAATTTTGTTGTTAAAACTAATATTATTTACTTGTGCATCAACAAGTTCTCCATAACGATTGTCATACATTTTTTCATATATCAAGAGAGCTTCTATAAAATTTTTCTCGCAACTTGAATACATTTGAACAATACAATTCTTGATTTGTTTTTGTTTTTCTAATAATGTTTCCATGTTCAAATCTGGATGAATAGTGTAGTCAATTTCATCGTTTTCACCGTCTTGACTCTCTTTCTTTTGGAAAATCGATTTAAGAATATATAACAGTTGCTTCTTATAAGAACTTGTTCCTTGTTGTATTTCTTCAATTTTCGTAAGATATTTTTGAAATAATACGTCGTTTTTTGAAACAAGTAAATCTTCGAAATAATCGTTGTTTTTGCATCGCCGCAAATTATGAAAATCTAATAATTCAATATCCTCAAATGACGTTACTTTAGACGGTTTGTTCTTCTTACCAGTGAATATTTGATAGAACAAAGTCACGTCTTTCTTATATTGTTCTTGCATTTCTTTTGAACGTCCGGACCACTTTGACGTTTCTTCATCGTAAAGGTCAAAATATAAAGAGTCCAATTCTTTGATACCGATTTCATTTGATAATTTCAAGACCCCATCATTACTTTCAGGAATATTCATGGAGCACAGTTCTTCTCCTGGGTTCAAAACAATATATTCGCTATTATCATCTTGTTGGTCCATTTTGTTCTTTAGTATAAAAAGCCGGCGCTTTACTAACGACAATGGATTCTCTAGATGATATACCTTCAGTTTATTTGTTGTTGTGTCAATCATTTTCAAGTCATCAAAATCTTTCAAATAAAAAAAAATATTCTCGCCATTTTCATCTGTGTATATGTATTGAGGGTCAACCACAGAAACAATACTACTAAACAAAGTGAGAATTTTAACATAGAACTTTGAAATGATCAAAAGTGCCTTTTTTTTATCACTTTCGTTGGTCAATAATGATTTCATCTTCTCGTGTTCTGAAAAATAAACGATTTCTCCATATTTTGTTTCACGATTTACTTGTTTACTATCTAGTATTCTAGACTTCAACGCATCAATATTTAAATTGCTTAACTTCTTGTCAAGAATACGACAAGTCAAAATGACAAAATTTTCTCTATATTGACTATCAGAAAACCGCAACATATCCACAATATTTTGTTTGAAAATGTAACTAGAAGCAATATTGTCAATCGTTTTCAATAAATTTCCATTACTATCATTATCTTTATTTATATTATTAGATAACGAATTTCCCATTTATATATTATACATTATATTTTCAAATTATAATAAAATTGAAATAAAATAATATTCATATTATTAAATACAACTGTTATTGTAATGTCAGATAAAAAACACCTGAAGAAATCAGTGAAAACCAAAAAAATAAAGAAGTATAAAAAGAGTAATTTGTGGAAAATTATTGATGAAGAAGAAAAATCCCCTCAAGTAGAAATTATTTATGAGAAAGACAACGTCATTCAAACAAACATTTGTCAGAGTTGTCAGCATACTCTTTATTACACCCAGTCTGGTTTCTTGTTATGTTCAAATGACAAATGTGGACGATTATACAAGGATATGATTGATTTTGGTGCTGAATGGCGATACTATGGCGCAGAAGATAATAACTTGTCTGATCCGACTAGATGTGGTATGCCTATCAATCCTCTTCTAGTTGAATCATCATTTGGGTGTAAAGTAATGTGCGGTAAGTCTTCTTCTTACGAAATGCGGAAAATTAAAAGATACACTGAATGGCAAAGCATGCCATACAAAGAGAAATCCAAATATGATGATTTTCAAATGATAACATTAATTGCCAAAAATTCTGGAATACCTAAAATCATCATAGATGAAGCGATTCGCTATTACAACAAGTTATCTGAAGCAAAAACATTTCGAGGACTGAATCGTGATGGTATACTTGCCGCGTCAATTTATATTTCGTTCAGTAAAAATAAGAACCCTAGAACACCTAAAGAAATCGCGACAATATTTTATTTAGATAACACAAGCGCTACAAAAGGGTGCAAAAATGCCATGAATATTCTAAACGATCTCGAAATGGAAAATGAAGAGGATGAACAAACAGTCATGACTAAAACCACTCCTTGTACATTTATTGAACGGTATTGTAGCAAACTAAATGTTAATCAAGAGCTAACAAAATTGTGCTTGTTCATTGGTCAAAACGTCAAACAACGAAATCTCATACCAGAAAATACACCCCATTCAATCGCAGCCGGCATAATATATTATGTTTCTCTTAGTTGTAATTTAAATATATCAAAAAAGGATATTCATCAAATAAGTCAAATAAGTGAAGTCACTATAAACAAGTGCTATAAAAAGCTTGATAACTATAGTCAATATTTAATTCCCCCAACAATAGTAGAAAAATATAATATGTAAAAAAAATATTATGTAAAAAATATAATATGTAAATAATATAACAAATAGATACAATGTCCGAAAATATTCAACTTGTGTTCATAATACCTTATCGTAATCGCGTTGAACATAAACATTTTTTTGAAAGATACATGAAATATATTCTTGAAGATTATGATCGGTCAAGTTATTTGCTTTTATACATTCATCAAACAAACGAACGCCCATTCAATCGCGGAGCAATGAAAAACATAGGATTCATGTATGTAAAGCAAACATATCCAACCCAATATAAAAATATGACATTTATATTTAACGATATTGATACATTACCTTATCGAAAAAATTTGCTTGAATATGTTACTGTGAAAGGAAAAGTTAAACATTTTTTTGGGTTTAATTTTGCCCTCGGAGGCATTTTTTCAATAAAAGGATCAGATTTTGAAAAAATAGATGGATTTCCTAACTATTGGCAATGGGGATTTGAGGACAATGTCATATACAAGCGGGTCATAGAAAATAACATTACAGTTGACAGAAGTAATTTTTATAAAATTGGAAGTCATCAAATCCTTCACTTTTGTGACGCTATTTGTAAAACTTTGGACAAGGATGTATTATCTACACAGTTTGACAGAAAATACAAGGAGAAAGACGGGTTATCTAAACTTAAGAATGTAAAGTACAACACGGACGAAGAAAACATGGTTGATGTATCACACTTCGAATCATACTACAGCCACATTAATAAAAATCTAGTTGATTATCCTGTGACAAATGGAAGTACAATACAAAATCCAAATAAGGTTAACAAAAAAAAAACACTTTTATTTCTTTGATTCTTTGTTCAATGATATTTCATTCATATTGTCGCGTATTGCTTTGAATATTTTTTGATTTGTTGTTACTTGTTTTTCAACAGGTTTTTGTAATTTATAGACCCCGTTGTATTCCAATATGATTGATTCAATATTATTTTCATGCAGTGCCAACTTTTCTACAATTACTTTTTCTGTATAATCCGTTTGTCTTTTTATCAAATCAATCAATGCCTTACTCGTATCAGCCATAATGATATTAATTCATGGTATTGTTTAAATTTATATTTGATGAAATTATTTTATAATATTGAAAGTATATATATGATTCTTGACTCGTTTTGTTCGCCAGCAATTGTGTACCTCGTTTTTTCATTTGTTCACGTATTGATGGCTATTTTCGAAAATGAACAAAAAGGCGCATTTTTACAAGCAGTCATGGGACTGTTGATTACACTGCTGCTGCAATTGTTGTGTATGAATGGGTTATCTCTGTTATCATGGATCATTGCGTTTCTCCCGTTAATTTTCTACACCTACATGACAATCTTATTGTACAGTATTTTTGGAACGGGTGCAGGAGGGCAGAAAGAGAAAAATCATAAGAAGTGAAATAATGTATTAAAGGTTTCGTTGAATGTTATATATTGTCTTCAATGAAATCCGTTACAAAATTGGACCACACCTGGAATTTTTATTTGCACTTGCACGATAATAGTGATTGGACTATGGACAGTTATATTAAAATGCTTGAGTTTGATAACGTTGAATACGCAATATTATTAAACGACGAAGTAAATTACGATCTAATAAAAAAATCAATGATATTTATCATGAAAAACCAAGTAAAGCCAATGTGGGAGGATGAACACAATAGAAATGGCGGTTGCTTTTCTTTCAAAATCTCAAATAAAGATGTCGCAAAAGTATGGAAAGAAGTTTATTTTGGTTTGGTAGGAAATTCGTTGACAAATAACCATTGTGATTATGAAAAAATAAATGGGATAACGCTATCGCCCAAAAAAAAGTTTTGTATTTTAAAAATTTGGATGAAAGATTGCACTTTGGATGATCCAAGTATATTTGTCAAGATCAATGATTTAAAATGCGATGGTTGTATTTTCAAAAGGCATTGTCCGGAACATCGATAAAACACTGCGGTTTGTTTTTTATTGTTTTAATCTGAATTATGTGAGAATCATTATTGATATATTGTGTTAAGTTATCATATTTTTGTATTTTGTATTTTTTTTTGTTGTAGTAAGTTTTTCTTTTGTTAAATTGCCTTTGGAATATATCATGCTTATCGACAATATCAATCACAAGTGGACGCTTGTGTTTACTTCTCAGTATCCTACCTACACTTTGGCAAACATCAGTTTTGGGTGTGGCCATACATAGTGTGGTTAGTGTCTTTATATCGAGACCTTCAGAAGCCATAGCATATGTTGCAATGATTATTTTTTTCGTTTCACTTTCCTTTAGTTGTAATTCTTTCATCCCACCAACGTATAATCCGACGCTTTGTTCAAATAAGCGTATTTTATGAAATAAAATTTCAATCAAACTTTTATTATGCGCAAGTATCATAATTTGTTGATCATAATTGTCTTTTAATTCAAATTGAATAACATTCAAAATCATACTTGTTCGATTATCATTTGAACAAATTTTAGATATCATCTTACTGTATTGAGGGTTTCCTTTGAAATCTGTTTCTACAAAATTATACTCGTCATTGTCAGGATCTTCAAAATAAACAGCCTTGATTACAACTTCTTCTTGACTTTCACTTTTCTCCTTGTGAATTACAGGGCCTATGAACCATTTGAACACCTTTGTTAGTCCATCCTTTCGTGTCATTGTACCACTTAGTCCAAGAACATAATTCGTATTTATTCTGATCATGACTTGCGAAAACACTTCGGCGCTCAAGTGATGACATTCGTCATAAACCGTCAGTCCAAATTCATTAATGACATTTTCTGAAAACTCTTTGGTGGATAAAGTTTGCAACATGCCAATAACAATGTCTTTATTATCAATGTCAACTGTCTTACCTTGAATAAATCCAACCTTAGCTTCTGGTAAAAATTGTTCTATACGTTCTTTCCATTGATTCATCAAAAAAGTTTTATGCACAATAACCAGTGTTTTTTTTTTTAATTTTAGAAATAATATTTAGAGCCATTACTGTTTTACCCTTACCAGGTTCCACGTCAAGTAGCCCTCCCCCACTCAAACCAACATGATAGATATATTTGTCTATAATTTTAGTTTGATAGTCAAAAAGTGAACCATTAAAATTAATGTTTATATCTTCGCCTTTGGCAATATTAATTTTAGAGACATGTCCATATTTTTCAATTCCAAAAAAGCGTGGAATGTACATCTTGTTTGTTGATTCTCGGTAAACTGGATATGAAACGTTGCTACTATAACCAGGCATACCCGAATTTGGCTTGACAGTCAAATCTTTCCTTAGTTCATACATCTCACTTTGTGTAAGTGTTTGTTTATGGATACTGTATCCTTTTCTTCCAATATAATACTTGGATTTGTCGTTATCTGTCATAAATTGTTATCACAATTATAAATAGACTTATTTTTTTATATATTATCATTATATAAAAGAGATGAAAATTTCTAAAGCCGTCAAAAAAATGATCAATGTCGATATTGTCATTGCGCTTTTGTTAGCAATTTTAATCACTTTTGAATTCAAAGTAGAGGAGGATGTTAGACATTTTATGAATTCGGCAATGGGATTGATATCTTGCTCACTAGTGGTTGTATTAATGTTTATATATTTGAATCCCCTCGTTGCTCTTTTGTTTTTAGTTTACTTTTATGAAAATGTTAGATATGATAACATGCATTCCGGATTATATGATAAATATACTAACAAAACTGTCATGGATTCTCTGGTCAAAACAAATAAAGTAACCCAAAAAAAACAAGATGCGGTTGAAATCGAAACCATAAAAAAAATGGCCCCGATAGTTCAAAAAAGAGAGAAAATGCTATCCTTTAAACCAACTCTCGCCAAAAATAAAAACTACTCGTTGTTGAATTGATCCTAGGCACAGGGTTTTTTTTAATTTATTAATATTTTATATTGATACGTTTACGTTGTTGTGGTGGGATGTTGCCGTTTCGTTGATCATGGTGGGGGGGATATTACCTTTGTGTTTGTTTGAATCATTGTGCGGTCCAAGATTTGTCTTTAAAAAGTTTAATATATGAACAAAACAATATGAGGCGAGTAATCCATCTGGAGAAAATGCATTCGATGAGTTCCCATCTTGTGAAGCAATGAGTTTGCTTACCGATATGATTATATAAAAAATAATCCACAAAACGAAGAAGACAAACACATTAACTTTGTAATATTCTGGTTCAAGTTTTGTTCCAGGAAGTAATGTATTCAATGCTACATACGGCAGTATGTTCACATAGTTGTCGGAGTTTGTGATGCTAGCCAATCCCATGCGTAAAATTCCAATGAATAACATTGCCACACCAAAAACTATATACCATGGAAACAAATCTACCGATGTTGCTTGAGGAAAGCTAACAAACAAACCAACCAAAAATAAAGCAATGTAAAATAAATAAAGAATTTTTTGTCCAATATAAAACCGGCTATCCGTTATTTCTTGCACATCCAATTTGTTAATGAACATCCCAATTAGTGCCATAACACCCAATCCCGCAATGACCATCATTGCAGTAACAAAATCGCTCACTGTGCTTTCATAATCAAATATGTTCGGCATTGATATTATTTCATAAGATGGTGGTTTGAGATTCACTATTTCTGTTTCACTATCGCCATAAGGTTGGCATTCAATTATTTCGATATTGGTTGCCTCGTTTGCCATTTGATATAATATATATATATAAATTATATACATTATATATTTTCCATGAGTGATACGAAACCGAATCACACAAATTCATTTTTCAATATCTATAAAAGAAATATTGCGTGTTACTACAATGCCAAAAAAATACTGAAAATAATAAACGAGGGAACTACGAATATTCCTCCAAATGTATCTGAAATGCTCATTGTATTTGAAGAAAATAGTGATAAAATAAAAACATTCAATTCAGACGCTTATGAAAAGCATTATAAATTGGTGAAGCGTATACTTTGCAACTTATTCAATATAGAGAATCAACAACGGCCCTTATTAAATAGCTTTATTAAACCAGGAATAGCTAGTTTTTCAACATATATGGAATATATTAACAAGTATAAGCCATCATTTTCAAATGGAATGCAATCTATTTCTAACTTTACCAGTAAAAAATATAGTGAACTGCCTGAATTTGAATTACCAACGGATAAACAAACGTTTGGCGTTGCCTATGATGAAATTAAAAATAAAATTAAAAAGCAAGATGACAAACAAAAATTGAAAAGGAAAATAAACACTGAATATGTTTTTTTTTTAAAGGAACTTGCAAAAAAAGTTTTTACAAACTATGATTCTTAATGTTATTCTTCATCATAGTAACTTGTATAGTCATCTTCATCTTCATAGTCGTCTTCATCTTCATAGTCGTCTTCATCTTCATCTTCATCTTCATATCCTTCGGTGAAGGACTCTTTCGTTTCTTTCATTTTACTCTTATTATCTTTGTCTTTAACTTCCTTTTTTTTTTTCTCTTCTGAAAATTCATTAATATATTTATCTATCATATCTTTAATGTATGCGCTTTCTTCATCTGGAGCACCACCTTCTTGAGATTTGTTTTCCAATTCGGAATGTAATGCTAATATGGTTTTCATGCTGCCTAAAGTTGCTGAGTCCTCTTTAACCTTCACGTCAAACATAGGTTTTACGAAATCCTCGTAAAATTCTGAACCTTCCTCATCTTCATCGGGCGGTATTTCAGATTCGTCTACATTTTTATCAAACCACTTGACGAAGTCTTTGATTTTTGTGTCCATATCAAACCCTTCTTGTTGAGACTTAATGAATTTTTCACGAAGATATATTAACAAATTTACTATAACCAGCGGAAACAACAACACCGCGATCATATTATTTGTTTTTGTGTAAACAAGAGTTGAAATTACCATAAAGAGAAATAACGATTCGTTGTCTTCATTGCTGATGAAAATAATCAAATTGGAAACAGCTAACAACAAAACACCGTATAAAAAAAGAGTTGATTTCATGCATTTGTCTCCAATTTTTTTGACATTCTTAAATGATTTCATCAAATCTCTTGCTATCTTATTTTTGGTCATCTATAATATAGATGTATACAAAATTTTTTATTCTAAAATACAATCGTATAATAGTTTGATTTCTTGTTTCAAATAAATATCATCCTCATTTTCCACTTCTTGATATTCTAAATAATTTAAAATGGATGCTATAACTTGTCTTTTTTCTTCACATATTTTTTGTCGTTTCAATAATTTTTTCAGAATTTCGCCTTTGTTGATGCGTCGCGTGTGGTCGATATCTGTGTTCATCGGCAATACTATTCAGTGATATTTTAAATCAATGATTTCTATATAAAAAAATCTTGACCTATATTATTTAGAAGACTCATTCTGCGAAAATGTCTAAAACAACTACTGACCCACTTCTTACCGAGGATGATAACAGATTCGTAATGTTTCCGATTCAAGATGATGCAATCTGGAAAATGTATAAGAAACAAATGGACTGTTTTTGGAGGGCTGAAGAAATTGATCTATCGAAAGATCTTGAACATTGGAGCAAGCTTACTGATAACGAGAGGCATTTTTTAAAGATGGTGCTGGCATTTTTCGCTGCGTCTGATGGAATTGTACTTGAAAATTTAGGAATAAGATTTATGACCGAAGTTCAGTTAGCAGAAGCTCGGGCTTTTTACGGTTTCCAGATTGCAATGGAAAATATTCATTCTGAAACATATAGTTTATTGATTGACACTTACATCAAAGATAAAGACGAAAAAAATAAATTGTTCAATGCAATCAATGAGTTCGCATGTATCCAAAAAAAAGCCAAATGGGCAACAAAATGGATTGATGACAAGCGGTCAAGTTTTGCAACAAGGTTGGTGGCGTTTGCTTGCGTAGAAGGTATATTTTTCAGTGGAAGTTTCTGTTCTATTTTTTGGTTGAAAAAACGTGGACTAATGCCTGGATTGACATTCAGTAATGAATTAATCTCAAGAGATGAAGCGCTTCATACTGAGTTTGCAGTACTGTTGTACAACAAACTAGAAAAGAAATTATCAAAAAAGAAAATCAAAGAAATTATCAGCGAGGCGGTTGAAATTGAAAAGGAGTTCATTTGTGATGCGCTGCCATGCCGTCTTCTTGGAATGAACTCTAATATGATGGGTCAATACATCGAATTTATGGGAGATAGGTTAGCGATGCAACTTGGCAATGAAAAAATTTATAATGTATCAAATCCATTTGATTTTATGGAAATGATTTCGCTTGAGCGAAAAACCAACTTTTTCGAATCTAGAGTGAGCGATTATGCGCTGGCGACTAAAAGCGGTAAAAATGACGCATTCGCGATGAGTTCTGATGATTTTTAATCAAATTCATACTCTAAAATTAACTCGGTTTTGGCTTTGTAACCAGATACGAATTCTAAAAATAAGAAAGATAGGGTTAGATGTACTACCGAATCCACTGTAGTCAATCCTGTAAATGATTTATCCATGTAAGTACCGATTGGTGGGAACAGCAACAATAATTTGCGCATGTAAAATAAGATGATGAGTATCAAAAATGTCTCCATCATGGTTATGGTACAAAGAATCAAAAATCCAAAATAGCTTTTGTCTTGTTCTTTACCTGTTTTATGCTTCTCAATAAAGTAATTGAAAGTCTTTTGGAAAAAAAATTTATCAAAAACGAATGCTAAAATTGTAACAATGATGAATCCAATAAAATTATATTGGAACATTTCTAGTATTTTTAATTTTCGTATCCGGTCAAATGCTGTTAATTTTTCTATTCTATTCTGAGTATCATAAGAGGGTTTGACCATTATATATATATATATATAAACTAAAAAATTATATTTAAAGGTTCTTTTGTTTATAAATATATATTTTTGTTATGAATCATGAGCAATATGTCGTCATGATTAAAACAGTTCAAATTGCGCCATTTAGAACACTTATGGTTGCACTGAAAGACATATTACTAGAAACCAACATAACATTTCAAAAAGATGGTATTCGAATTATAAATATGGATAAATCTCAGACCGTTTTAGTTCACATGCATTTGCAAGCAGATAATTTTGAGTTTTATCAGTGCAACAAAGAAAAGATAATTGTAGGCGTCAATATGTTGCATTTATTCAAACTCATAAATTCAATTGATAATGAAGAAACGCTTAGTATTTACATTGAAGAAAAAGATTATAACGATGGAATTGTTGAATATTTAAATTTAAAGTTTGAGAATAAACACATCAAGCAGTGCAAAATTCAAAAACTTAAACTAATTGAGGCTGAGCAAGAAGAACTGACTGTTCCAGATGTTGCGTTTACATCTATCATCAACATGCCCTCAGGCGATTTTCAAAAAATTATTCGTGATTTGAATAATATATCGGAACGACTTGAAATTAAGTCAGTCAATAATCAGTTAATATTTAAATGCGACGGACCATTTGCCAACGCTGAAATCATAAGATCCGAAAGTGATGGTATGGGATTCATTCAAAAAAACAACAGTATTATTCAGGGCGAATTTTCATTGAAAAATTTAAATTATTTCATAAAATGTACAAATTTGTGCAACCAAATCGAAATATATTTGGCAAATGATTTACCACTCATTGTCAAATACAATGTCGCGTCTTTAGGTGCGATCAAGCTGGGGTTAGCTCCTATACCAAATATAACATAACAAATTTATTATATAACCAAATTATATATAATAAATGGCACCATTTCAAATTTCAAATAGTAAATTATTTTACACGTTTTTGTCCGTTTTTTCATTGGGAATATTAATTAAAATATATGATTATTTGAACAAACTGGAAAATTGTGATTGTTACAATGATGCGCAAGTATATAATAAATTAAAAATAAATATCGAATTCTTGAAGGCTTATCAAATATTTGAGATGTTCCTTGTAATAATGTTATTGTATATCTTGTTTTCCGTCGATGATTTAACGAACGTGCCAAAAATTCATTCTCCATTCTCGGCGACGTTTTTAACAACGGCCATAATAATGCTTTTAGCTTTTGTGTCAGGGTATATTACGTATAACGTATTCCTGTTATTCGCTCTATCCAAATCAAGGTGCAAATGTATTGACAAATGGCAAAAATACTTTGTATACGTTCAGGGAATTATGTCTTCGGTTACATTTTTGAGGATATTGTTTTTATTGTTATTGGTATTTGTCTTACTGACACCCTATTCTAATTGGTCACTCAAGAGATGATTTATGAAGTTTGAAAAATATAATTTGCTTATTCTATATTCGTTTTTGGTTGTAGAGACATATTGTTTATAGATAGCATTCATATTGTCCTCTATGTTGATATCATTTTTACTAATGAAAGATAGAATTTCTTCTTTTTTGTCCCAAAGACTACTCTTAACACCGTTGATTATTTTAGTTCCGATCACATTGCATTTCGGATAAAAACACTGCAAAATCAGTTTTATAAGAACTTCATTTAAATTATTTTTTTTTATTTTTCCATATTTGTTGTACAAGAATAAGATTTCATTCAACTCGAAGTTAGTTTCCTCCTCACAGTAGGAAAAGTTATCATTCCAAAAACTTTTGAAGTCGTCCACATAAGGCAGGTCAAAACTGTAATATCCGTCCAAAATATTGTTGTGGTTGTCTTGATTGTAGTTAACATTCAAATAAGTAAATAAGCTGTATACAAATTCGTTGTAGCTTGTAAAGCTGGTAACAAATATATCTTTTTCATATTTGAATTTTTTCCATAAAAAAATTAGTTCCTTCTGTTGTATTGATTGTCTTTTCTCTTGAATTATATGTTCCTGTGCAAACTGTTGAATAATCTTATCTTTGTCAATATTGAGGTAATGGATATTTTCTTTGATTTGAACCAAGATATTCTCTGACTTCAAATAATTATCAATAGAATGATATCTATTAAAATAATAAATAGCCACAACAATCATATTTACATAGGACTGTTCATTTATTTTGAGATTGTTGCTATTTATTTTTGTACAAGGAATTACGTATTTTTGAGCAGTTGTTTGATGATGATCATGAGTGAATTTAAATTTAAAAAAATTAAACAAATTACTATTGCAAAAGTAAATAGATATATTTTTATTCAATTCTGTTAAAAACCCCTTCATATTAAGTCGTGTAAAAATTAGAAAATCATTGTCGACCCTTTTCTGTAATATGATTCGTCCAATAGTTATTAAAAAACATTTACTGAAAACTTTATTAGAGAAAAACGTTTCATTCAGTAAAGATAACGTCTGTTGGATAGTGTCTGAATCAGGGATCGTTTCATAAATATTGTTGTCTTTTATTTGCTTTATAATTTTATTCTTCAAAACGTTCTTATGATTGACATCAATAAATAGAACATTCATGCTAATGAATTCTAGTGCAAGGTATAATAAATTGTCTTCATTCATTGATACATAATCTCCACCAATGTAATTATAATATAACTGGCTTGTTCTATTATAGAAAACCATGTGATTTCGTTCAAAAACTTTCAATACTTCATTCTCAGACAGTCTGGTTTTCTTTGCAATTTCACGTTTTTCATGATACTTTGCTAAATAAATTACAAAATCGTCGCTTTCTTTATCAGTGTAGAATGACCTTTTTATTTTTTCAACATATTCATCTATTTGCAAAAAATTAGACATACATAACTAATACTCCAAAATATTTAAATAGAATATAAATAAAATATATTATGGATACTGATAAAAAGAGACAACAGTATGAAGAAAATTTAAATTCAACAGAAGGCTCCAATAAATCCTCGTTGTCAACCCAGGCGAATTCCTTCAATGAAATAAATACAAACATATCTGATTATTCGTTTGACGATATTTTGAATATTTTAGAAATACAATTGGACTCATTCAAAACCTACGAAGCATTCCAAAAGGAAACAAATGAAAAAATTAACAATTATATCGCAATATTTGAAAACTTGGAAAATTACAAATTAGTTGATTTTTTTAATAAAATCAAAAAGTTCTTATTCGGGACAAGTGAAGACAATCGTAACATAACGGAGGCTCAAAAATTATTGGCAGGTGATCTAAATGAGCAAAAAGTATATCGCGACACAGTTACGAAACTTTTAACAGTTGATAGTAGATTTCGCACAAATTATAAAGGGACTTTGTCTACTGATTACAGTATTAATTTGCCCTACATGATAAACAATGTTACTGAATTGCGACTTTCTGATGTCGAATTTCCCGCAACATTTTATCCATTTCAGGAAAACTTTGAAAATAATTATATCTGGTTGAAATACACATTTACATATGATACAGATACCACAAACAATATATCAAGATACATTTATTTTTATGTAACGCCAGCTAATTATTATCAAAGCAATTTACTTGAAGATATGCAAGCAGTGATAGACGCTGAGAATGTGCCATTGACTATTACACATAATTTAAACTTTGATAATGATGGTGGAATCGGAAACGGAACAGGCACAATCACATTCGAATATACAGGAGACAGTGACAATTCGGTAGTGATAAATGATTTAGAACTCAACTTCAATGCGAGCAGAATATTAAATAGTGATTCAAATTACAATGTTTCGCATTTTATTGAATCTGGTGATCCCAAAATAGACAAGTATTATAATGCGGAAAGTCCTATTAATTACAGACAAAGAATGGGCTGGATGTTAGGATTTCGCGAATCTCTGTACACCGGCTCCACGTCTCATACAAGTGAGGGACAATTAGACGTTATTGGACCAAGATATATCTACTTATTGGTAAATGATTTCAATACATCTTCCAATGTAAATTTTTTTTCAAATAACGAAACAAATTTACTAGCCGATGACATATTAGGACGGATTTCATTGAAAACTTATGCATTTAGCGTTCAATCGCAAAATGACTTTGTAGTTTATGGAGAGCCAAGGTACTTTTTTGGTCTTGTTAATATTGACAAACTACAAATAAAGGTCATTGACGAATATGGGCGAACACTTGATTTGAATGGTATGGATTTCTCATTTACAATCCAGATGACCGTTAAGTATAATATTTCAACTGGTTCCTGATTTACATATATTATATATTTTCAAATATTCTAAAATCCTTTCTATGATGTTGTCTTTGTAGTATCTTCCAAAATCGGTGTATTTTTTCAAGTGGTATAACATTTCTTTCGTATTATCATTTTCACCATTGATAACAATATTACTCCAGGGTAGTGTTTTTTTGCAAAATAAATGAAGTACAATATAAAAACAGGAGATAATATCATCTTTTTTCCGGTATTGATACTTTGATGCATGTGTATTATAGCTCGCAAACAAAACAGACCCAATCATTTTATCATAAACCTTGTCGCTCAATTTTGTTGAAAATCCAAGATCAATTAGATATATTTCGTTTTCCCTTACCAATAAATTGTCAGGTTTCAAATCGCGATGCACATAACCACAATCATGCAACTTTTTCACGACACCGATAATCTGTTTCAATAAACCGACTGGATCAATGGTGCGACAGGTTTCTCTATTTTTAGAAATATACTCTGCAAGATTACAAGAAATGTAGTCCATAATAATATAGTTGCGTTTATCTATGATGCCAAACGATTTGATATTGACAAAGCTTATGGATCCTTTTTTCAACAACGATAAGTAAATGTTGATTTCATTCTGAATCAGAATTTTGGATTGTTCATCGTGGTCGAATTTAATGGCTACATAATTGTCTTTCATATAATGTTTTGCTTTATATACATTCGAAAACGAGCCGTTCCCTATCTTCTCTATTAGTTCATATTTATTCTGTATAAACATTATCCAACGCACTCGTGCTCTGTATATATGTTAAAAATACATAAAGCTTTAAACCTATATAGTATAAAATGGACGAGATTTATCAATTCAAAACGTATACAGATAACAATTTTGAATTTAGTGATTTTCAAACAAAAGCATGTTTATCTATTGTCAAAGACAAACATGTTTTGGTAACAGCTCACACTGGCTCAGGAAAAACATTGCCTGCTGAATTTTCCATTTATTACAATATCAAGGTCAAGGGGAAAAAAGTGATTTATACTTCGCCTATCAAAGCACTTAGCAATCAAAAATACAAAGAATTCTCAACCAAGTTTCCTGATATTGAGGTTGGTATTCTTACTGGTGACATAAAGCACAATCCAACAGCTGATCTGCTCATTGTCACCACTGAGATTTTGCAAAACCATTGTTTTAAATCTAAAAACAAAGGGTTATATTTAGATTTCAATATTGATTTAGAAAATGAATTGGGAAGTGTCATTTTTGATGAGGTTCACTATATTGATGATGTGGATCGCGGTACTGTGTGGGAACAAACAATTATTTTGCTTCCAATTCATGTTCCATTTGTTATGTTGTCTGCTACAATCGGTAAAAAAGAACACTTTGCGGATTGGATTTGTAATATCACCAACAAAGAAGTTACAATTTGCAGTAGTGACAAGCGAGTTGTCCCTCTTGTATTTTATGAGTATTTTGCTTTACCTGATAAATATATCAAGAACATCAAAGATAAAAACAAAAAGGAGATGTTCATGAAAAAGACAAATTCTAACTTGAATATTATCAAAAAGGGGGGAGGAGACTATCATTATAATCATTTGGCTCTTACCAAAAAATGCACTACTGAACTTGTAAAGGACAAATTCAGGGTTCATGACAAGTTTGTCATTAACGAATGTTTAGAACATTTAAAGCATGATGATATGTTTCCTTGTTTGCTATTTGTTTTTTCACGTAAACAAGTTGAACATATTTCAAATCAAATATTTGTGGATTTGTTTTTACCAGATGAGAAAGATTATCTTGTGCGTCCCATATTTATCAAAATGATGGTAAACAAACTAGAAAATTGGAAAGAATATGTTAGTTTGCCTGAATGCGAATACTACATTAACTTGTTGGAAAAGGGAATTGGAATACATCATGCAGGAATGCTTCCAGTATTCAGAGAAATTATTGAGATGATGTATGAACAAAAATATATCAAAGTGTTGATTGCGACTGAGACATTTGCGATAGGTTTGAACATGCCAACTCGGACTGTGTTATTTAATTCGCTTTTCAAACACGACGGTAATCAAATGCGACTTTTACAAAGTCACGAATTCATTCAGATGGCGGGTAGGGCTGGACGGCGCAATATTGACAAAATTGGACACGTTATTTTGCTGACGAACAACTATAAACCATTATGCGAATCGGAATATTATACTTTATTCCACAACAAACCTAAAGTGCTGTCCTCAAAATTTCGCATCACATACAATTTGATTTTGAATTACCTGGAAAATTTATCGCAATCTGACTTCGTTGAAATGATTCAAAAGTCGCTTATGAATGTAGACATTGTGAATCAGATAAAAGTATCTAATGAAGAGATTGATAAATTGACTAAGAATATTAGTTCATATGATGATATCCTGACACAAAACATCATTAACTATTTTGAAAATTATGCATCATTAAAAGACAAATATAACATGGCTAGTAACAAACAAAAAAAGAAAATAAAAAAGGAAATAAGCGAGATTGAAAATAATGCAGAGTTTGACAAATATGACACTTTTAATAATTATATGGAGCTCGTTTCAAAAATGAGAAAAGAACAACAGATCCTAAATTATGCAAATACATACGTGGAAACACAAATCAATGTTTTATTTAATATTTTAGAATTGAATGGTTATGTCAATGAAAATATGGATGCGACTCCTATGGGATTGAACGCATCATATATTCACGAACTACCATGCTTAGTGTTTTGCGACTTATACAAACATTGCAACAGGTTTGAAAAGTATACTGAAACACAAATTGTATGTTTATTATCTTCATTTTATGAACTAAAAGTCAAAGATGATTATAAAACCCATTATCCAAATATCATGAAAGAAGAATTTAATTTCATCGTTGAACGCCTTAATTATTACAAGGACAAAGAACTGCCGTCAGAACTCTACATCACAAGTAAATTCAATATTCAGTATGATTTGATTGATTATATTGAAAAATGGTTCAACAACATTGAAAATATTGATGATACGCGTTTTTTCTTTCATCAACTTACTAGCGAACTAGACATTTTTACAGGTGATTTTATTAAATGTTGTATGAAACTAGTGAACATGTGCAATGAGTTATTAGTATTTGGTGAAAATGACAATAATTATTCTTTTCTAGAAAAAATAAATAATATCCAACGCAAACTCCAGAAGAGTATTGTTTCTAACAGATCAATGTATGTGTAGAATATATTTCTTTATCGTTTATTCAGCGCAACAAATATTTCATCCACTTTTGCTATGTAGAATGCCATTGCTACTGATTTGTGAATATCTTTTTTCATACTCCATGCTTCCCATTTCGCGTGTTGTTTCATATTAAATTTTGAGGGTTCTACGTCATTGCAATTGCCAATGGTGGCTTGCTTGTACATTCCATATAAATACAGCAAATCTTTGTCGCTCGGAGGTCTGACAAGCGTTTTGATGAGCATGCACGACATATCGAATTTATTTTCTAAATTACTTTTATTCATATTGATAATTAGAGAGGTTTTCCTTAAATATTATTTTATTAACTTTCTTTCAAAATACGTAAATTTTCAAATATATCTCTCAATTTCTTGTATTGTTCAAAATGGACTTCTTCTTCGGAGATCACTAAACGATATAGTTTTTTAACTTTGACATAATCATCATTTTCTTGAATCATTCCATCATATTTATCAATAATTTTTGAAATTCTTTCTGTGAAATGCTTTTTATAAATTTGAGATAATCCATCAAATTCAGGTTTGGGTGAATACGTAATTGATATTATCAACGCCTTTGTAAGAAAACGTTCTGAAAAAGACCAGTAATGATTGTGCTTGACATGTTGTTGTTCTTGGATTGCATATAATATTTCTCTTTCATTGGAATTAATACATATGTCTCTATCATCGTGGATAATACTTACACGCACTCGTTTCTCTCCAAATATGTTGTTTAATTCGGACTGAAACTGTTTGGCGAGTTCAGTCATTGTGGTATATGTATCCTTATTTTTAAATCTCATTGATTCAGTTTTAAAATTTTTTATTTTAATTCACAAAAATATATAACAATAGAGTAAATGCCATGAGAATACCAAAACTCTGTCTTGTGACTTTATTCAGCATCAAAAACAGTTATTATTATTCTATGACCAAGAATATGAATGGCATAACTCAGATAAATGGTTCATATTCAGTGCTCCAATATGATACAAGTTATGACCCTTTGAGATACGGAACAAAGGCGCGAAGAAAAGTCAAATATTCTTACCACAAAAAAGGTCTTATTGAGGACCATCATCTTATTCCAAAAGAGTTTGATGAACATCATTTGTTTGACGATATTAACTTTCATGTTGGTTGCAGCAACAACATATATATTTTACCGTCTGTTGCATACAGGGAAAGTATTTTTAATAAAAATATCAACAAAGATACAATTATTTATCATAGTAACCACCGTCTTTATAACAGTTTTGTCAAGGAAAAACTCAACAATATTTATAAATTGAAAAATATAGAAGATCAAAAATACGAATTTATATTATTTCTTAGTTATTTGAGACATTCATTTGACCATAACGACAATTACATCAAATCATTATTTTAGGAGACATAACATAGTTGTAGTTTGATTTTATTTTTCTCTCGTTCTTGATTCATAAAAACAAATAGTTGAAACAAATGGCGACTATAATTGTCCAAATTTTGTAAAACCGTTATGTATGTTGTCAACTTGAGAGAAGGCAAGAAGACCATATATTGGAACTTTCCGTCATGTTTAACCAATTTATCGAACACGTAACCTTCATAATGTTGGGTGACGTTGTTGTCTTTATTATACAAATATTGTGAGTATATTTTGCATTTTGATTGCACTTTCCTAATGGTGCGTGACGAAATGTTAATATATTCAATCTGTTTTGGTTTGGTCCAGAAATCGTAAAACTGTGTTGCTCCTTCAAGTTCATAATTTTCACCTAACAATGCTTTCAGTAGGGCAATGTTATTTATTACATCAACAAGTCTTCTAATAGGGGATGAAGCTTGCAAATATAATCCACCAACAGATTCACTCTCATTGCTTTCATGCAACAAACAATATCTACAAGAATGAGTTTTGAAATTGGAAATATGAAACAATATACTTTGTGGTATTTTCGTGTCATTAAGTTGTTCTGAATTTTGTTCACTTGACATGATTAAGTTGCAATTGTTCGAGTTATGATAATGGCGATAAATTCCAATATTTTTAGAATGTAAATATTCAGCCAAATATTTGTTGAAATGGATCATTAAGTGAGTAACGATGTCTTTTGAATTTCGAATTTTCAATATCTCCGTTATTTTTTGGTAATATTTATTATTGCCATACAAATCTATCTGATCATGAGAGTAGTTTTTACTAATGTATGCTGCGCATAGTTTGATATCTTGCTTAATTACTTTATTATTATCACCATAATAGATATCTAACGCATAACACAAACGCTCTGCCTTTTCATCAAGACTTAATAACGTTTCTATAAGAACTGGTGGTATCATAGGGCGCTTCTTGTCGGGTAAATAAATAGTCGATATGCGATCTGTAAACGAGTTCCACAACTCCAAATGTTCCATGACCAATGAAACATTGGAAATATAAATGGTTATTTTATGTTGTTGAAAATTATATGAAATTGCATCATCGTGGTCATGAGATATATTTGAATCTAATGTAAATATATATTCATCTTTTTTTGTTACTTGTTCAATATTATAGACGTTTTGAATTCCTTGAATTATTTGTTCCTTTGTTTTGTTGTCGAGTTTTTTCCTGGCTTCTTTTGTGAATGGTTGTATGGAGACGTTCAAAGATTTACAATACAAAATATATTCATAGTAATTGTTGACTTCCTCAATATCACCAAAATTTTGTAACATGGAGCCTCGTGGCATAGCATCTTCCCATTGCACGTATTTAAAAGTGATATAAATCTTTTTTACTGATTTATCAAAACTGTAAGGTATTTTGTAGGGAACTAAAAAAAATGGGATTCGTTTATCGTCCGGTTTACACAAATACAACAATTTGTCTTTATATTTTCCAAAGCTACTGTTCAACGACAAGACTCCCGGGATGTGCTCACAAGAGCGAACGTGTGAATGAATAATTTCTATTTTGTTGTGCTTGAAATCAAACGTGTCATTTGAGAATAATTTTGATGTTTTCACAAGTGAATTATTTTCAAATAATGAAACCCCTTGAAATGTTTGTGTTTCTACAATTTCATAATCTTCGTAATAATTATTGTTGCCAATGAATTTATACATAAACTATGTTGGGCTATAGTTTTTATATTCTTCATTTAATTATTACAACATCTTACGTAAGATGCGTTATCCAACAGTTTACTATATGTACCATTATTATTATTATTACGATACTTTTTCGATTCAAAATTTTCTAAATGAATTATTCCTTTCATAGAACCAACATTTAATTCGTCGTTATCAATGTGGTCAATTATTAGATTCACTAATCTCTCAAATACATGACTGACGCCTTCTTTTGAACTAATTTCAAGAAAAGATACATCATAATTGTTAGACATTTTTACACCTTCTTCATAATGAACAGTTCGGTCCTGTTCCAAATCTTTCTTGGTTCCCACTAATATTAGTTTAGCTTCGGTATTGTTTTTACGAACTTCATCAATCCAGTACACGCAATTCTTAAAAGTGCTTCGGTTTGTAATATCGTATGCAACGATACATCCACATACGTTGTGATAATATGAACGAATGATCGAACGAAAGCGCTCTTGCCCGGCAGTGTCCCATACTTGTAACTTAATAACGTGTTTGAAGGGATTATTTTCTATATATTTTGATACAAAATTTACACCAACAGTGCTTTCATTGTCATAATTAAAGTTCCCATTATAATATCTATACAACATGGTTGTCTTTCCGACACCGCAATCACCTAGGATAATAGTTTTTAGAACATAACATTTCATTTACTTTACCAATACATTATTTCATCGCACAAGTCATCCAAATAATTACCCTTCTCATCCATTGAAAATACGTCATACAAACACACACAAGGCATTCTTATTGCATTTTCAAATTTAAAATTATTATTGAAAATGTAATTTGTTTTTTTCACGAAAGTTTTTGAATTCGTTAGTTGAAAATGAATTTTTCTCCATCCGCTTTCATTTTTTGTAATTATAATTGAGTTTAAAATTATTGTCTCTCTTATCGTTTCAGGTAAACTGTCCATTAGGATATTGATGAAACAAAAAATATTTTCAATTATTCAAATCAATTTTATAATTTTAATTATATCGCATTATAAATGATTCAAAACTTTAAGTAATAATTTTTTGTTGTGTTACAAGTTCTTGCGCAATATATCCTAGTGCACCAATCATTGCAAGTCGTCCATTTGATAGTTCAATGTTCGACATATTTTCATCAAAAGGCACATATGCGTTCAGCATTCCTGGTTGGATATTGTCTTTCAGACGAAAAAGTTTGTCGTTTGGATTTTTATAGAGGACCAACAAGCGAGTCAACTCAAATAATGTCATGTACACAAATCCAAGTTGATTCAATTCGCCATGGTTTTTACTAAAAACATCAATTGCCAAATCATCTTCACTAAATTTGTCAATAAGTGGCAACATCACGGACGCAATCATTGCAATCCTTCCATGATGAAGTTCCGCCTCTCGCAGATACTTGATTGTAGACTCATCGCTGTTTTGTGTTATCTGAAGAGGATCAAAAAATCCAAGAGGTGCAACATCTCCATTGAAATTAAACGTTTTCGTTTTTGGTTTTGTAGAGGTTGGACTGACTGGAATAAATCCATTGACTTGTTGAAGTGAAAATGTTGCCATGATCGTGCAAATAATCGCGGATACCATCTTAATCTTGTAAATAATTATGTAGATACATGTTTATATCATTTTTAGTTATTGTTTGCGCATCCATGTAAAGAAATATATTGAAGACCATCACCCCTAACATTCCAGTGACAAACATTCTGCTCATCAACAAAGTTTTAACGAAATTTTTAAAATCGCTCTCTTTTTTTAACAACGATTTGCATAGAAAAAAGAGAAAACTAAAAAAGTACATAATAATTGTTGTTTTTGATACTAGTGTCCACCCACTTAATCTGTCAAGCTTTACTAAATTATATGACCACACCCCTCTTAATGAGTAGTTTATGAAAATCGCACATAAACAAGTTAAAATGAATATGAAACAATGTGTAGTTTCTTCAAATCTGTAATGATTAATATAAATAAGTTCTCCAAACACTAAGAAAATGATCATAAAATGTGAAAAAAAATTGTAGTAAGGCAATTGGTGTAAACTCATTTTTTGTTTTGGAAACAAAAAGTAGAAATATAATACACTGATTGTCATTGCCAATGGCGCAATCATTTTGAAATACGCTTCGGATTTTCTATTTATCAAGGCCAAAAAGAAATAAAAGAATAGTAATATGATGGTGTGATGTGTTATTTGCGAGAAATACCAACAAATTTTGTCTACGACATTACTGTCATGTATTTTTTTGTCGTAATATTTCCCCTCATTTGGAAAAAAATCAGAAAAATTTTCTGTGCTGTATAGCGCTGACATAAAACTCAATATGATGGATGAAAACAGAAAGATCGTGCTCACAAAATAAAAAGGGGTACGTTCATTAACGAATGTCTTTTTAACAACATTCTCTACATCTTCGCGGAGATTCTTCAAACGTAACATATTCTTGCGATACATCTATTATGTTTTACCTTGTAATTAAATCTTTTTTTTGTAATTCAACATTAACTTATTAATTATTGTTGAAAAAGTCAACTTTTCGACCCAACAATCATTAGCGCCAATATTTTTCACATACACCAGCCATTTGTTTGGTACGAACATTATTGTTCCTTTTTCACAATCTACGCTTCGGAAATGTTCACTGTTTTCAATATAGGATTCTATTTCTTTAACATCCCCGCATTGATTTGAATAAAAATTATCTTTGAATTTGGGATGAATTAGAAATATTTTTGCATTTCCACGTCGAATAAAATAATAATTGATACTTTCATTATTTGAATGTATTCCAATGTTTCCATCATTCTTGATTGAATACAGTTTATTGATAGTATTTGATTTTATATAAGGTTTCAACAATTCAAGTTTACTTTCTACTATGACGTATTCTTTGGTTTTATTGATTTTATCCTTCACCATCATCTTATAATTGCTAACATTCAACGGTGCGTTCAAATGATTGGCACGGAAATAAAATGGCATTTTCAATAATATTTCGGTATTTATATTCTGACGAGTTAACTCTTTGGTGTATTCATAAATTTTATTATGTTTGTTGATTTTGTATTCGACATAAAATAAAAAATAACTTGTAAATAAAAATATAACAAACAGGATTTCTATAATCATAATTAATTTATTTGAATATTTAACTATTTAGATTTAAATGTATTTAATCCTCTATGACTGTATTCTCATAATGTTCTAACTCTTCTTTCGCTGTATATGATTTCTGTGGGTCGTTATCTTCAAACTCTGAAAAGTCAAAACCAATTTCATCGTCAACTTTTGGAGCAATATAGAATTTAATTTCCAGGAGTTCTTTCTCATCTTCCTCTGTTGGGAAAATTTTCAATGTGAAAGGAGCATCTTCGCTTACATTGACATTAATTTTTTTGAAGACAGAGTATAATTTTGTTACTAATGATGTGTATCGCAAAGGAACTTTGCAAACCAGTTGAAGGTCTTCTTCAACAATTAAATCGTCCAATAAATCATCTGTTATCTTCAACATATATTTTCCTTCATCCCCCCGAGTCCTCATGTATATTGTTTCATTCGTATGTATAATCTCTAATGTATCGCCAAATGATTGCATTTCATTGAAGTATTGATCGAGTTTTCTGGCACTGATTGAAAATTCCAAACTGTGCTCCACGATTTGTGTTTCCATTAGATCGTTGTCAAGATCAATTAGATTGATCTGGAATAATTTTTCTGTTTTGTCTTTTTGTTGAAATGATATATTGAGATACTCCTCATCGGTTTCAAATGTAACAATACTGTCCAAAGTATGCAATCCCATAATTGTTGTCAAAATTTTAGAATTAAAAGCAATAACTTCATTATTACTTTCGTATGTAGTAAACCATTTATTTTTTATTTTTACTTCAAGTAAGCTGACGTGAGAATCATCCATAATTTGAATGAACAACTCATCCTCCCTACAGTAAATTTTACAAAAATTGTTCAAACCTTTAATAACCTTGAACAATTCAATAAGAGTCGCGACTTTTCTGTTTTTTTCCAGAGTGAACAACATAGTATAGTATTATTAATAATCATTTCGGAGTTTTAAATCAATTTTATTTTTAATTTAATAACAATGTTTTAATCTTTGAAATTTTTTTTTTTTGAATCCTCACCTTCATCATCACTCTCAATTTCAGGTTCTTCTATGCCGTTATCCTCACCACCATCACCTCCTTGGTTATTCTCAACTTCATCCTCACCACCATCACCGCCGTCGGCATTCTCAACTAGAGGTCCCTCCACGTCCTCATCCTCACTACCATCACTGCCGTCGTCATTTTCAACTTCAGGTCCATCTGCTTTTTTAATACTTTCTACAACAGTTTCTCCTGTTACATTATTACTCATCCCCTGCAATATATCAACTAACGTATTGTTTTGGATATTTTGTGCGTCTTTACCTTGAGATATTTCGTAATTGATTCTTGTCAAAATTATGCTTACTTTATTGATATGTTCAATAATTTTCTCTCGCTGCTTAGCTTCATTATCTTGTTCTTTTTTTTCGTATTTGTTCAGTTTCTTTTTGACTTCAACCATTTGTAGATTTGTATCCATCGAAAATGTTTGGACTTTCAATGTATGCTGCTTAATTTCATCCAAACTATCATCTATTGTCGCAATCCTTTTTTTATAATACTCGATATTGGTATTGTCCATTTGAGAAGTTTGACTCTTTTCTTTCATAAATTTATTTAATTTTTGTTCTTGTTCTTCAACTTTAGAGTTTAAATTTCCAATAATAGTTTGCAAATTCTCAATAATCTTATTATGAGAAAGTAACATCATTGCTGGACTCATTTTAGGTTTTTCTTGTTCACGATCTTGTTGTAAGGTAGTTGTATTATTGGCAATTCTAGTAGAGCTTGATGAACTTGGTGCCACATTGTTCTGTGGTTCAGCTCGTCTACGTCTCGCGGAAGCTAATGCACGTGCTCCAGACATAATATTTATTCATTATTATTTTTGTTTAAATAATATTTTTGAAATTCAATATTTGCAAGAATTACAATATATTAAGCATTCATTTTCATTTTTATTTTTTCGTGGTATTTGTAATCAGTTATGACAAAATCATTTAATTCATAATCATTAATATTGGTTCTTGACGTTTTGATTGACAATTTTGGAAAATCAAATGGTTTTCGTTTGATTTGTTCCCTTAGACTTTCTGCATGTTCTTCATAAATATGACTGTTTCCAAGATAATATATAAATTCATATGGTTCTAATCCGCAGTGCTTCGCGATAAGGCATGTTAGTGCAGAATAAGATAAAATATTGAATGGTACCCCCAACCCAACATCTCCACTTCTTTGATAAAGCGTGCATGAAAGTTTGTTCTTTCGTGTAACATGAAACTGAAACAAAACGTGACAAGGCGGAAGCGCCATATCGTTTATTTGACATGGGTTCCAAGCACTAATCACATGTCGGCGAGAATATCTTTGTTCTGGATCCATCAAGTTATTTATAACTTTCTGTAATTGGTCAATTCCTTGCCCACTGTAGTCTACTTCACATCCTTGATATGTGGCATTGAAAAATCTCCACTGGTGTCCGTAAACTGGTCCTAGTTCTCCTTCTTTGTAATTTAAATGGCGGGATTCCAGGAATTCTTTGCTAGCATTTGCGTCCCAAATATGAACCCCTTGTTTTTTCAAATTCTCATTATTGGTATCCCCTTTTATGAACCAAAGCAACTCTTTAAGACATGTTTTGATAGCTACCTTTTTGGTGGTTAATATAGGAATTGTATTATCTTCAAGAGAAAAGTACATTGCACTTCCAATATTGCAGTATGTATTTCCATTTCTTCCAGTCTCAATGTTTCCTTCTTCTAATAACTCACTGATCAACCTCAAATATTGTTCTTCTGGATGAATTTTTTGGAGTTGAATCAAATTTTTCAACATAACCAAATGATTTATCTAATAATAGTATATCTTTGTTTTTAAATAATTTTTTATTCTTTGCTTATATTAATTATGACCGATTACGACGAAGAAATAGACGCAGAAATGACACAACAAATTGGTGGTAGTGATAACGATAAATCGTTCATAGATTATATGACATCCCTTTCGCCTACTGAAAAGGGACAAATTATGAATTTAGTCCAATATTGTGGTATTGCTGTTATTCCTTTACTCGCTGTATTGAAAATGATGAAAATTTACATGCCCGTGAATAATCCGTTGAAGCCAACAAGCGAGTTAGTTTTTGAGGTGCTCGTTCAATTGATAGTGATTCTGATTGCGTTTTTCTTCATTCACAAACTCATTTTATACTTTCCGACTTACTCACAAGTAAACTATGAACAATTCAGCTTATTGTCCAGCATGCTGCCGCTATTATTTTTAATGTTCACACTAGATACAAAAATCAGCGAAAAACTCAACGTTTTATTCGATCGCTTGTTAGGAATGCTGGGTTTGATGAAAGAGCCTTATCAGGATGAAGAAGAAGAGAAGAAAGAGAAGAAAGAAACTACAAATAAACGAGAACCGATACAAATCCACGAACCAGTGCATTCAACAATGCGAGAACCTATACAAACGACAAGCATTGAAGAGTTGTCTGGAATACATACAAATTCTGGATTTGGAAACTTCGAACCATTGCCATCAAACTATTAATAAAATTTAAATATTTTTAAAAAGTTTATATATAACTAAGCTATATACTTATATATGAACAATAAGTCGGGCAACCATACGCCTGAATCAATAGATACTACAATGGAACAAATTATTCAAGAATTAGATCACAAAAATTTATTGCATTTGAATAGTAGTAAAATAAAAGAAATGAAAAATATTATCCTCCAAAAATTATACCTGTCCAGAGAGGAACTTTTAAAGTACCATCGGGTATTGAGCAAATATCGTTATGTAGATGAATTAGATGAAATAAAACTCGGGTCTTATATCAGATGGTTCAATCTGAAAAAGACTGAAAGTCTAAAACTGACAAATGGTGGGATTTTGATAGATGTTCAGCCTGGAATAGACGACATTAATCTTGTATGCAAAAATAACATGAACATTTTATTTACGCTAAGTCTTAATAAATCTATTGTCTTTCAAAAAATAAACTATCAAGAAGAGCTTTTGATCAAGATCGTGGATTATATTCAAAAATGATAGTTAAAAAGAACAGTCCTGGTTTGTTTGATATCAAAACATTTTTTATGTTTTATATACATTTTTGATGTATTGCAATGCATACACTTGTTATTAGGAGAGATCATCTTTTTCATGTGTAACAACGACAAAAATTGTTTGTAATTGTTGTTAATATCGCAGTTTGTTTTGCACAGGTTTTTAATCATAAGTTTAAGTGCTTTTTTTTTAATTCTATGAATAGTGCCCGGTATTTTTCTTTTATGATACTTCAAAAAATGTTTGTTCTCCCTAATGCTCAATATTTTTGACATGCTTAAATTATCCTTAATATATAAGTATAAATTTAATTATGAAAAAAACAATCATTATAGATTTTGACAATACCATTGGGTATTTTTCTCAAATCATATATCTAATTAATATCATTGAAACAACTTATCAACGAAAAATGAAACAAGACGATATCAACATATTACTCAAAATATACACTCATTCATTTCGTCCCAAAATATTTGAGATTCTGAAATTCATTCAGCAATTGAAAGAAAAAAATATTATTCATAATTTAATATTGTATACAAATAATAAGAATGAAATATTTGTTAGGATGGTTTTGAACTTCATTGAAGAATATATCGGATACAGTGACGAAAAAATAAATCACAAAATTTTTGATCACATCGTGTTCTCAAAAACCAAAAAGAATTTAAAAAATTTGATTAAATTTGAAAGTGTTTACGACAAGAAAGAAACACATATTTGTTTTATCGACAACAAAAAATGTGACTATAAGGCAGAATCCAAAACCGTTCGCATTTATTTCATTGAGTGCGACACCTATAAATATTATTACAATCACGAAGATATAGCCAAGAAAATGGATTATAAAATTTACAATGTGCTCAACAAAAAACTTGTATATCGTTATTTAAAAAGTATTTATAGAAATAAAGTGATGAGAGAAAACCTTCCTATGAAGATCCACGAATTTAATTCTTTGTATATTTTCAATTTGCTAAATAATTTTTGTCTTTCATCTAAATAATTTCACGCTTTCGTCTTACAACTTTTAAGACAAACATTCATTTTTTAGATTGATATATTTGGAGTGTTCGCGCACTTGCATCTGAAACCCCTTCAATAAACTTCGGCATCCAGAAATAAGGAATCAATCTTTCACAAGAATTCGTGTAATACTTGTTGAAAATCGTTCTATAATAATGTTGCTCTTTCGTCATTGGTTGATTGTAATCATAATCTTTCGGCTCTACAGTTTCCAAAATAGAATTTTCTTGTATGATTTGAAACCATGCCTTTTTGTTACTACTTACACCATCACTGAATGCTTCCTTTTTTCGCCACAAAACCTCTTTGGGTAGTAGTTCTGGAAAATATAATTCAAATGATTTTCTTATCAAATATTTTTCGCAATTTCCAAATTCATTATGATTCCTAAAAGCAACCGGTATGCTAATATAAAATTTTGTGAACTCTTTATCCAAAAATGGAGTTCGCGGTTCTAATCCATGACTTGAAATAGATTTATCAGAACGTAATACATCGTACTTACTTATATCAGACAAAAGACGCAATGTTTCATTATGAAACTCCTCATTTGTCCTTGCACAGTGAAAGTACATGTACCCACCCATTAATTCATCAGCACCATCACCATTGAATATAACCTTTGCTTGGCTATTTTCTTTGATATACTTTGCCACGTTCCAATTGCCAACACTGGCACGAACCGTTGTCGTATCATAGCTTTCTACATCTTTGATAACATTTTCAATCGAATTAATAAAATCATTTTCCGAAACGATGATGTCCGTATGGTCGCTGTTTATGTGATCTGCTACCATTCTCGAATATTGAAGGTCAACCCCGTCTTTCAAACCAATGCTGTATGTTTTTAATTTTTGTCCATTCTTTTTGAAATATTCCCGTGATACCAACGCTGAAATTAAACTGCTGTCTAATCCACCTGATAACAGTGATGCTACATCTCGTTCACAATTATCCACCCGTTTTTTCACCGCTTCTTTTAGTTTTTGTACGATATGAAACATATAAAACTCAACTGGTTTTTGATATTCATTTACATATGATATGTTATAAAAATACGTTTCTTGAAGAGTGAGATAATATTTATCAACTTTGTAGTCATATACAGAAATGGTTCCAGGTTTGTATTGTTCGATATTTGAAATGTTTGTATCAAACATAAGCGGCATCAAATCAGAAGCAAGCCCAATATTTTCGTTATTGTAATGACAAATGTACAATGGACGAACTCCGTATGGGTCACGTCCAATAATCACCGTGTTTGAGGAACGATCATAAATCATAAACGAAAACACGCCGTCAAGAAAATTCACAAACTTAGGTCCCATGAGTTCGTATAAATGTACAATAACTTCGCAATCACTATTTGTCTTCATTACCAATCCAAATTGTTTTATAAGATGTTTATAATTATAAATTTCCCCATTACACATCATTGTACATCTATCAGTTTTAATCGGTTGATTTGATATTTCATCCAAACCATTAATACAGAGACGATGAAATCCCCAAATTATTTGTGGATGTATATTTACAATCACAGAATATTCCGGACCCCTCTTTTCCCCGTATTTGTAATGCTTACGAATTTCGTATTTATCATGTACATCATTTTCAACATCGTACTTTTCTTTCAAAAGTAGACCAAATATTCCGCACATACCTTCTTATTAATAATATTTTGTATGTATTTAATTTATTTTACTATATTATAAATGAGTAAAGGACACTTGTGCAATTATCAATATGATAATGAACTGAACACTCAAATAAACAAACGTCATTTTCCATCTAGCGATCTCCAACCCAACTTCGACCCTCGTCCACTTTCAACGAAATACACTGAATTGACCTATCCTTTAGATAATAAAACCATATCATCCGACTCTCAACCGTTGAGAACTTATGATCATTATAGCACTCAAAAAGTGTTTTTTCCTGGAAACGCGAAGGCACCTGTCAGTCATTTTTTGGATAGCATCGATATAGAATCAACTTTGAAAAATCAATTTCAAACTCTTACCAAGAACGATGGTCCTAATTATATCCCTCATACAAACTCTGATTTATTTTTAGACACAAAATATGAAAACATTAAAGAATCGAATTATTATAAACTTGCATACAAAGTGAGAGGAACAGATAACAAGAAATGCAATTTAGCACCTAAAACGTTCCATAATCACACAAAGAATAATGTTAAAAACTTATAGATACTTTTTTATATTGAGATATATTAATTTATGGAAGATATTGTGCATAAATTAAGAAAAAAAAGCCAAAAAAAATTCACTCGGTTGAAATGTCATCCTAAAAACAAAAGTTTTAAAAAATCAAGCTGCTTGGATTATAAAACGTTGTTAGTCTTGAAGAAAATGTGGAATAAACGACATCCTGATTGCAAAATAAAGACAAATAAAAAGGAAAATATATGGAAAGACATCAAAAAGTTTATGTCTGATAGGTGCAGTCATGAAATGTGTTGGATTGATTCAACCCTTGAAACTCATAAACAAAAAGAACAACTTAAAAGAGAATTATTTGTTCCTGAGATGCCTCAATCGTGGAAAGCAAACTCAAGTGAATGGCTTTCTAGTGTTGAAATATCAGATGTTCTCAAACAATATGAAGAAAAATATACTGATTTCATATTTTTAGGCCCATCGCCAATTGATTTCGACAGCGTAAATGTGTCTTACTACGAAAACAAAGAGTTATGTGTTTGGCCAGAATTATGTCATTTTAATTTAAAGAACCACATTTCGAATGGTATCAATAGAATTGGAATGGTATTCAATTTAGATAAGCACCATGAGTCCGGATCGCATTGGGTATCAATGTTTTTGGATATTCCATCTAAAAACATGTTCTATTTTGATTCCGCCGGTTCTAGCCCACCTAAAGAAATCCAAAAACTTATTGATAAAATTAAAAAACAAGCATTGAACATGAACATAAAACTTCATGTAGATAGTAACAATGGCATCCGCCATCAAATTCACAACACTGAGTGTGGAATGTATTGTTTGTATTTTATCATTTCATTAATTACTCAGCAACATAAAATCAATTATTTTAAAAATAATATAATAAGAGATAATTTAGTTAAAAAATTTAGAACTATATATTTCAATAAAATATAATGAACAAGGATTCATATGATAACTTTATGACGTCGTTCAAAAAAAAAATGTGGGATTTGTGCTCCGAACAAGATTTGTTTAAAAATTTAGACAATGATGATTTTGAAAAAGTAAAGTCAATATTTGAAACAAATATAGAAAACTACAAAACGCATATACTTCAAACAAATGGTGAAACTGCCATAGTTAATGTGCTGATTTCAAACATTAAAAAGGAGATTAAAAATGAGTCAAGACAAGTCGAAACTCGCCAAGACATTTCCAATATGAGAAAACAGCAAATTGATTCTGACTTTGAAAACAAGCAAAACGAATTTAATTCCTTATTGAGTAAGAAACCACCCAAAAATCTTGATTTTAGCGATGACAAACAAGATGAGCCGTTGGGAGCAGACAACTTGGAGGTCTTAATCAAGGAACAACTTAAAGACAGAGAATTAAATATCCCAACACCATCAACTGAAACAAACTCAATAGTATCTGGGAATCAGTTCACTCAAACTCATACCAACGAAATAAATCAAGAACCAGCAAAAATATCTCGTATTGAAGAGGGTGAAATCAAAGACGACAAAAATGTTGAACCGAAACTAGAAATGTTGATGAATGAAAATGAAAAATTAGTTTCAGAAATTTCAAAATTGAGTAAACAGATTAACTCTCAAAACGATGCTATCCACAAAATCCTATCATCTCAAATACTAATATTAAAAAAATTAAAATAATATATTATACTATATAAATAAATGAATAAATTGAAGATTAATGCTCGTATATTGCTTATTATTATTATATCAGTATTTTTAATTATTCCAGTTGTCTCTGTTTTGTCAAGTAAAATATTTGGAATTCATGAAGCATATGATGACATGCAAACGGATGATACGAACACCGCCTCTACGACAGACAGTTCTATGACCAATACAAATAAAAATATCAGGATGGACCGTATTAATATGGAGGGAATATCTTACAAGGCGGCCGATGGAAGTGAGAAGGTTGGTGGAGCTGGAGAACATTTATATTGTATGACTGGTGATATTACTTGCAAAGATGGCGAATCACCTTTGACAACGGATACAAATGGGGCAACTTATACAGATGCCAATGGCAAACGCCACAACAGTTTTCAATATTCGTGTGGAACAAACAGTTTTGCCGAATGCACGAATAAAATGTCGTCATTTTCTGAGAACAAAACAAGTTTTTTTGATTCTGATAATAACGAAACCGTCTTAAACGGTCCAACCGATGATGCGTTCAAAGGGTTCTTAGGTCCATATGATTATGTGCCGATGAAAATAGAAGATGACTATGTATATCTTTACGATAATACTGGAACAAGCTATACTTCTAGTTCTGCTTGTTACTTGTACGGAAATTGTACAGGACAGGTAGATCATTCTAATTTGGACAATGTTGGCGCTGGTGATGCCGCTGGTAATGCCGTTGGTGATGCCGCTGGTAATGCCATTGGTGATGCCGCTGGTAATGCCATTGGTGATGCCGCTGGTAATGCCATTGGTGATGCCGTTGGTGATGCCGCTGGTAATGCAGTTGGTGGGGGTAGTGGTGGTGGACCAAACTGCACAGCAACTACGAATCAAAATTTCAAGTGTCTCGCGGATAACGGAGCAAAGCCAGGAGATCCATTATGCTGTGGACAAGATGGCGTGTTACAAGATACAAAATACAATTGTCCGTCCGAATATCCTCACTGCATTGGATACAAATGTGGTGAAACTTGGGGGAAATGCTCAACAACAGCAGCAAACTGATTTGAAATGATTATTTTTATGAATTAGAAAACTCTTAAATGATATTTAAATTATATTTATGACTTATTCATCATTTTTCAGCAAATATTCTCCATTTGGTTGTTTTTCAAGAATTCCCAAACGCTGTTTGTGTTTCAAATCAAATGCGACAGGGGGTGAAGAAATGAAATCAACCGCCACTTTTTTTTTCATACCACCCGGCCCATCAAGTTTTACATACTTTGTCTTTAAAATCGCCGACATTTTCTTTCTGTCAATATATTCCCCCCTATCATTATCGGTATTTGTTGTAATGTTCGGTTTACGTACCTGAATATTTTCATAAGCATTATCCTTGTAACGTAGGTTTGTTTGCAACGTTTTATGGGGATTAATACCTGATTTAGGAAGTGGGAACGAAAGGCATTTATCTTGCTGTTCGTAATTAAAAATACAATCGACAGATGACTCTTTCATTGCCGTCAAAAATTGTTGCATTAATTTTTTCTTTCTTTTCATTATTTTTAACAAATTTTCATCGGTAGTTATTACATTTCCTTCTTTATCTGTATCTCCGTTTATTAGTTGAGTATACGATGCTTCCTTTTCTTTGAGTAGTTTTTTGTTATGTGACAACAAATACAAAAACACTTTAACATTTTGCAATTCGTCTGGCAAATCTTTGTGACTACAAATACGCTTTGCGCGTCCAATTACTTGATCAATGCGGACTGGATGCCAATATGGTTCGGTTATATGAACATAACGAACATTTTTCAAATCAATACCTTCGGCGCCAGAAGATGATATCATTAATAATTTTATAACTTCGCCAAATAGATTTGTCATGTCGGACGCAATGTTGTTAAAGAAATATTTTCTTATGTCTTTCTTTATGTTTACCGGAATCTTTTCAAAATTACCATTATAAATATTTCTGATTATTTCTTTTTCTTCTTCCCCCTCTTTACCTGTATACAACGCATAAAATTTACGACCGTTCAATGTCGTAAATTCTTCATTCGGCGATTCATCTCCACCAATTGATTCAAAACTACTATTGTAGTAAAATGCATTTTCAACTTCCATGTTGTATTCCTGAATACCCGACGCATTTGTCGTTTTTACAATTTTAAACTCACTGTAGCCGTAATATTCTAACAGTATTTTGAATATTCCAATCCCCTCTAGAGTACGAAAGTTACTATACATTAAATGTAACCCTTGATTTTCGTTGTCTAAAATATTTTCCAACATTTTATGAAACTTTGGGCTATATAGCTTCAAGTCATTTTCTTGATTTGTTTCATATTCAGGATCAGTTGCAATTTTCACATTTTTGGTCTTAACAAGTTTTTCGATATCACTATCAAAATATTTATAGGCATTGTTTGTTAGTTCTCGCAGAAGGAAGTTGACCTTTTCTGAAAATTCTGCTTGGCGTTTTTTGTTTACTTTTGTTTCAAGAAGTTCAGCATCTTGTGTGTCATATTTTCCATCATTCAAAGTGAGCATTTCTTCGCGTGTCATAAGTTCTAGCTGATCTTCTTCAATATTTTCAATGTTATCAACGTTCATTATGGGACGATTCATTTTGCCTTCCTTACCTTCCTTTTTTGATAAACCGTTTTTCGCCTCACCGAACGAAGGAAACCGATTTATTTGAGAAGGAAATACAAAATTACAAGCAGCACGCGAGAATATTTTATATGACCCTGTTTGATCATTGGAATCTTTCTTGTTGTTTTTCTTTGTTTTCATTTTAGAATCAAGTGCGCGTTCAACTGTGCGAGCGGTATTATAATGAGTCAATACATTTTCGTTCATCTCTAAAACTTCAATAAATATGTCGTCATCTTGACCGGATGACACTATTGTGGGCATCAACTCCTTTTTATCTCCAACGTAAGAGACTAATCCCGAGATTTTGGTTTGAAAGTATTGCTTATTTTTTAATCCATTGTTTTGTTTATCTATGAATATAGTATCAAAATTGACTTTTGTGTCTGGGAACTTCTTATACATCTTAATCATACTATCTTTCGCATCTTCTAAATTGAGAACTTTGTATCCAGCCTCTTGGAGAAGTTCAATTATTTTATCTTTGAATTCCTTCACACTTATTTTTCCATTCAAATCATACTTGATTTTTCCGGATGTTTCATTTATAAACCCATAGGGATTTTTCATCACCTTTAAAGTATTTGTGTTTTCCACATATGTTATGAAGTCAATATTGCCCAAACTTTCAAGAGCCTTTTTAAAATATTTTATGCTAACCATCTTTTTATTATCATGGCTACATCGCATTTCAATGACCAGGTTGCCTCCACTTACCAAATTGAATAGAACGCCTAGTTCATTTGGATAGTTGATTAAGGGGGTGCCTGTCAACATTACTACGTTACAATTATCGGCAGTTAAAATGTGGTTGTACATTTCAACGGAAACAGAGTTTCCGTTTATATTTAATTTGTTAACAATTCGCGAAACAAAATTATGCCCCTCATCTACGATTACAACACTGTTATCGAACGGATTATAGTTGTTGCTACCTTTATATTTTCTGTTCCACGAATCCATTGTGATGCCATTGTAACTTATAAACTGAAAACGTCCCTTGATCATTTCGTTTATTTGCTCGTTGAGAACCTTTTTGTCTATTTTCACAAAATCATTCTCTGTTTTTGGCGTTTTTCGTTGCAAATAAACCCCATTCTTTTTGTTTAAGTAATTATTTATCGGTAATTTGGTAATTTGATGAACGTCTAATATAAATTGTTTTCTACTGTTATCCTTTGGAAACTCTACATATTCCCAGTTATCATCCTCTTGGAAGAAAGTGCTGCCGCAAAATTTCATCTGAGAAATATAGTTCTTTTTCAATGAAGCTGGTGTTAATATGAATATTTTTTTTTTGCTAGATTTCATGGCCTCAATGACACCCACTGAAGTGCACGTCTTACCTGACCCAAGACCATGATACAATACAAGACCCCGGTAAGGACTATAAGAATTCAAATATTGTTTTACTAGTTCTTGATGTATCAGGGGGTCAAATCCAGTGTTTTCTGAAGATTCTTCGCAAGAAATTTCTTTCTCAATGTCTTTATTAGAAATGTTCAAATATTTTGTTAATTTGTCTCTTATCTCTCCAATGAAAGACAATTTATTATTGAGAACATACGATTCGCTCATTGGAATACTAAATATAGTATTATCTTCTGAGTATTTTTTGTACTTTGTTGCAAATTCAAACATGCTTTCGTGATTGTTGTTTGCCAAATCGTCTTCATTTTGCTGATTTATTTTTGTTTTTATCTCGCTCTCTTTTGTTCGTGCCGGTGATGTTATTCTGTGCTTTGCTTCTTCATCCTTTTTTTGGGTTCTGTTTATCAGAGTCATTTTTTGCTTTTGTTTTATGATTCGCATCATTTTTTCATCCATTTGAGCGAGAGTCAAAGTTTTTCCAGTTTTTTTGGCATACCCTAAATATCTGAAATTTCGGAGATTGATATTTTTCCCAAGGATTTTTAGAAACTGCAAAAGTTTTTCATTATTGTCTTCCGTAAAGTTTATTTCTTTGCTAGTAGTAATATTCAACAAATCATGATTTTTTGTGGATGGGGTTTTAACTTGCTTTAAAAAGTCCATCTATTCTTACTATATATAAATATTATTCATATTCTTGTATCAATTCAATTGCTTTTTGACAAGCTAGTTGTTCAGCTTTTTTCTTGATTTTATGTGATGCTCTACTGAAATACACTAGATTATTATTACTATTTCTGATTGTTTGAAAATTCTTGAGTAGTTTAAAATCAATTGCGTCTTTGATGTCAATATTATGTATATTAGTGTTTCCCAAACACAAATAAACACCCATTGTATATTTTTGCTCTTCGTCTATGCTTAATACGTAATATTCTGGTGTTGTTTTGAACTCTTTTTGAACCATTACTTGGAAAATATTTTTGTAGTTGTTGTCAGTCTCTAATAATACGTTCCAGTCAATTAACTGCTCAAATATCGATTCAATAAAAATCTGACAAATTTGAAAGCCAATTCCACATTTGAAATAATTATTTAAATAACCGTTTTTGTCAGATAACACCATGTTATTGGCATCTAAAAATAACGCGCCTAGAAAAGCTTCAAATAAACATCCTAATTTCTTGTAGTTGTATCTTGTTTTTTTTTCTTCTGCATTTTTGGACATTAAATAAAAGTCGTTTAATCCCATTTTGTATGCTAAATAACCAATGTGATCATTTTTAACCAAAGCAATTTTTTTTTCGGTCATAAATCCTTCATCTTGTTCTGGAAATCGTTTGTACAAATAGAACTTTGTGACATTTTCCAAAATACCATCACCAAGAAATTCCAATCGTTCATTTGAATATGAACACAAATCTATACAACTTGGTGGCTTTATTGCCAAGGAAACGTCTTCATTTAATTTTGAAGGTTTTACATATGATTTATGTACAAATGCGCGTCTGAATAACTCAAAATTTTGGATATTATAGTGAATATTGTATTTATTTAAAATGCCTTGCAGTGAATCATATGTAAGCTCCTTGTTTTTTTCATTAAATGGGTTATAGATCAAATCCTCCGCGTTAGACTTCATTTGTTTTGTATGTAAGATTAATTTTAAATATATTTTACTATATAATTAAGATGAGCACCACGAGTACGTACATTAAATTCTATCAAATTGAAGGTGGTATAGATCTTCAAAACCGGGTCACGGCATTTGAAGAAATGATCTCGAACGGAGAAATTGTTACGAATGAATCGAGTGCTATTGTGGGAGTATTCCAAAAAAATCTCATGATCGGGTTTATAGATAATTCATCTTACTACGACGCGGATACTGACCCGAGTTTGGTTCTGGAAGTCGATGGAACCGCATTGTTTCACACAGATGTCAAAATACGTGGCAACACTATATTTGGAACAGAAACATCAAACGCCGAAGATGTCTCAAATAATGATACAAACTTGTATGTTTATGGAGATTTAAGAATTATGGATGGAGGTAATCTCGTAATTGAAGACATAAGCAACACTACTATCACCGAACTCCGAACTGAAGTGCAAATTACAGATTCAATTGATGTATCCAATGACGGTACAAGTGTTGCAATGACCGTGAACCAAATTCATACGAACACACAAGACATTGTGCAGTTTCAAGATAGTGGGGTAAACGTTTTCACAATAGGTCACAATGGCAAAAGTTTCATACAAGGAGATGTATCTATGGCGTCTTCTTTAGAAGTCTCCAATAACTTGCTTGTCCATAATGAAATGTTTGTGGATCAAGACGTTTCGCTTGGCGGACATTTGCAAGTTGCTGGCGATGTATCCATGGAGTCCTCCTTAGAAGTCTCCAACAACTTGGTTGTTCACAATGAAATGTTCGTGGATAAAGAGGTATCATTTGGAAGTCAATTATTTGTTTCTGGAGACGTTTCTTTTAATTCTACGGTAGAAATCTCAGGACTAATGATTACAGACAAAAATTTTATTTTACAAACAGATACAACGGAAAGACTAATTATAGACACATCAAATATTACATTATTGAATAGCGACCCCAGTTATTCAGCACTTGACATTAGCGCTACCTCTGCGTTAAGAATTCCAGTAGGAACACAAGAGCAACGTCCAAGTATTCAAATTACTGGACAAATACGCTACAACACATTTACAAAGCAATTTGAAGGATACGGAGATACAGGTCAATGGCAAGGATTAGGGGGTATTGTAGATGTTGATCAAGACACATTCATTCTTGCAGAAACACAGCCGGATGCTGACAATGATCAAATACAAATATTCACCGCATCATATGAACGTATGAAAGTAGACGCTTCTGGAAATATTCAAATGATTAACAGCGACCCCAGTTACTCGGCACTCGATATTAGCGCAACATCTGCATTAAAAATTCCAGTAGGAACAGAACTTCAGCGTCCAAGTATTCAAATTTCCGGTCAAATTCGCTACAACACAGATACAAAGCAGTTTGAAGGTTATGGAGATACAGGTAAATGGCAAGGACTTGGAGGCATTATAGATGTTGATCAAGATACATTCATTCTTGCAGAAACACAGCCTGATGCAGATAACGATCAAATACAAATATTTACTGCATCATATGAACGTATGAAAATAGATGCCTGTGGCAACATTCAAATGTTTGATAGTAATTCGAGTTATTCCGCACTTGATATTAGTGCAACTAGTTCATTGGCAATCCCGCGCGGAAATATAAATGAAAGACCTACAACAAATTCAAGTGCTCCTCGGTCTCTACGTTTTAATAGTGACACTAGTTTATGCGAAGTTTATACAGAATCAAATATTTGGAGTGGTATTCCAGTATACAAAGCAGAACAACCTCCAGCACTATTGAATATTTCGCAAGTTAAATTAAGTGAAAGCGTTACTGTAAACTGGGAAAAGTTTGCAGATATTTATAAAGATGTATTCGACGGCAAATGTTATCCAATATATTTACAAACATTTGTAGATATTAGTTTTACAGATATTAATAGTACGAGTTCAAATGGTTGGGAAACAATTATTATTCGTCCAGGCAATTACGATGAAAGTGGTAACATTACAACACCTCTGACAACTTTTGAATTTAATAGTGTTGTTGATACAACCTATTCTAATGATACTGGGTATGATATTTCTTTCGACAACAAACCGGACACTAATAATACATTTAAATTACCAGTTTTTACACAAGACGATTCATTTGATTTACGTATATATGGTGTTAACAAAAGCGGCACAACACCTAATTATATATATATATACAATGTTGAATTAAAAAAAACGGGTGCGCCCGGAGAAGTTGATGTTATTGAATTTGAATCATTTGGAAAAACTGATTTTGATGTAGATTTAAGTTTTGCATTAGACAGTAACGATGCAGCAATCACATCTGGAATAAGTATAACTAATTACGACGTTTCTTTTACTTTATCCGGAACAAAGAGTTTAGAAGACAGAAACCATAGTGGAAATCAATATACAAATTGGACAAATGCTACTTCACTAAGTAAGTCAGATATTTATATAAGTGGATTGTTTCCTGGCGCTCAATATGATATACAAGTTCGTGCACAAAATGCTTTGAGATTAGATACCACTAGTACTACTGGTTATATGTATGGCGAATATGGAGATGTTTTTACCTCATCTGGATTTACAAATAATAATGGCGGTAATAATAATACTGGAACAAGTACAACCGAATATATTGATACAAGCGATTTAAATACTGTTGGTCATGATGATTTATTAATTCCTTTAGATAATACAAGAAGTATTAATTGTTATGTAAACGGAAGTAACTCTAGAAGTAATCGCACAATATGCAATTCAACAAGTTACATTGATATTTCAGGAACCAGTAAATTTTATGTAAATTATGGATTACAAGGAACCGATATGAGTGGTGTAGATGATTTAGTTCGAGCGACGGTTGAACTAAAAAAGAATAATACTTCCGTATCATCACAAACAATTACATACAATGGAACAAATGCTCCATCTGCTGTTCCTCAACAATCAATTGATATTTCTAATAGTGGTTCTACATTTTATCGGTTTAGTTCTGGCGGAGCTTATAACGATGAATTCAAAACATCCAATTACAATGAAGGTTTTGTATACAGTTCCACCCTTTCTAGAACAGATTCCAACGAGTTAAATACTATTTTTGTTGAAAATTTCCCAGCATCAACAGATTATTACTATTTATCTTATACAATTTCTAGTCAAACAAATAATAATAGCGAGCGTATTGATAAAAATGGAAATACAAGTGCATCCAGGAACACAGGAAATTTTTACGTAGATGACTATTCATCTACTCCAACAATTACATGGACGCAATCCCCCGCAATTTCTGTAACTGAATCAACTGTTTTGTTTGGAATCCCGTCTGTATCTTCGGTTAATTTACAATATGCGGTTGATGTTTCTAATTTTGCAAATCATATTATTCCTACTGTCGGTAATGTGCATTCATATGTAGCAGGAATATCTAAAAACTCTTATAGTTTTGGTCAACAAAACAAAAACGGGGTTTATACAAATGACACTTACCCTATAACATTTAATAGTACTTATAGTGATATAACCTCGGCATACGATGATACAACAACTAGTGATGTTACATTATACGTATATTACTTAGATAACTCTGACAATTCTCCAACCATTGCAACGTATACAAATAATGATGAGGATGTTTCAGATATTGGTCATATATTTAAAGATACTGTTACAACTTATAGTGCATTTAGTTTATATACTTTTAATGGAAGTGATTCAATCGGAACAAGTGTAATTGTTCCATACCATATCGATTTTATGAATACATATAGTTCAGATATATCATCTATGTTATTGTATTTTAATGATCGGTTTGTTACAGGAGGATATTCCGCAAATTATAGTTCAACAAGTATAACACCTTTTAGTGATTGGTCTAGTTCTGGTGGCGGATACGCCGTAGATGGTCCAAATTATAGTGGTTATTCAAATACAGGAATAAATGGATTTAAATGGATTGTACTTGATGTTACCAGTAAAAAATCAGGAAATACTGTGTCTTTAACAAACTTTTTAATAAATGGTATTTATCCAGTTTTAGATCAGTTTGGTGTAACTGATAATCAAGACGGATATGAAGCATACATATATCAAGATGATGAAAAATTCGGAACATTGCGTACAGCTCACAATACTGGCGCTACATCATGGTTCGGATCATCATATTATGATAATATTTCTAATGCAAATTCTAGTTCTGCAAATGGTGTCCTTCAATCAAATGGAATAGATGCATTTGTAGATAGCAATCACGGCGGGTCTGTTTTCTTGATTGTTGGATTAGCACAAAATCAAAATTCATATTTTACGTTTTCTTAATTACTTTTATAAGTATATATTAATATATAAAATGAGTAATAATGGACTTTCTGATGATGAAATTATAAAATTGTTATTCAAAAATTACATGAATTCAACAACAACATCAGATGGTAAGTTATTTTACGAAGAAACATTATTATCTAGTAATTCAAATATTTATAGTTCAGGTATTTTAACGGATACGCCACCAATTTATACAACTGATCCTACTCTACATCTAGTTAATTCTGCAACTGAATTGAGTAAATACTTATCATATTCAGCGATACCTGATATTAGTATAAACGATAATTGGTTTAATGATAAAACTGGTGATGGCACATTTAGTAATGGCACATTTAGTGTAAACTCTACAGATGATAATACCAGAAGTATTTTACGTTTAGAACGTATAAAGTTAGATTATTTAGGAGGTGGTTCCGCTGCATTTGTATGTAATGATAATAATGGTGTAAATATTTTACAAAATTTAATTCCTTCGAATTATTCGGCAAGTGGATATAGTATTTCTTTGCATTATGAATATAATGATAGTTTGAAAACGGTTGGATGGTTAGCAACAAGAAGTGATTTGGCTGGTCAATCATTTGTTGGAACAAGTGTAGACTTTGGAGGAGCATTATTTGATACAATAAATGGTGTAGTTACATTTTATGATGTAAATGGTACAGAATCAACTATATTTTCTGGCGAAAATTTTTATTTAAGCGCTACAAAGTATATTGGGTTGAGCAATATTAATGTTTTACGTTCACTTGAAATTATTGGAGATGTTTCTATGCAATCTAATTTGGATATTTCTGAAAATTTAAATGTACATAATAACTTACTTGTAGATAGTGATGTATCTTTAGGAAGTCATCTACAAGTGGTTGGTGATGTTTCTATGGAATCTAATTTAGATATTAGTAATAATTTACATGTAAAAGGAAATTTATCATATGATGGAACACTATTCAAAGGCGATGTTGATATAATTGATATAATTGATTCTTCCTTTACCATTCTTGAAAGTAATATCAGCAGTATTACTACTGGGGACTTAGCAACTATACAAAGTAGTATTATAGATATTTCAAATGTTGATAATGTTACAATTATTAATGGCGACGTTTCAATAAATTCTTCTTTAGAAATTTCCAATAACTTATTTGTTCGCAATAAAATGTATGTAGACCAAGATGTTTCACTCGGCGGTCATTTACAAGTGGTTGGTGATGTGTCTATGGAATCCTCCTTGGATATTTCCAAAAACCTACATGTTCATACTAATCTATTGGTAGACGGGGATGTGTCCTTTGGAAGTCATTTACAAGTAGTTGGGGATGTATCGATGGAATCCTCCTTGGATATTTCCAAAAACCTACATGTTCATACTAATCTATTGGTAGACGGGGATGTGTCCTTTG